>Ga0209487_1000079_pt1 | contig 89089 bp, 82 predicted proteins | sample Poulit2012_FD_187524 | JGI IMG/M metagenome (GOLD analysis project Ga0209487, IMG submission 187524) | Agricultural soil microbial communities from Georgia to study Nitrogen management - Poultry litter 2012 (SPAdes) (version 2) | ecosystem: Environmental > Terrestrial > Soil > Agricultural land...
GCCGCCAGCCACCACCAGAGCGGCTGGCCCAGACTGCCTGGAGGGGTAGTCAGACGAACCAGGGCAGCGACGCTGAGCAGCGGCCCCAGCCGGTAGATCCACCGCCGGGCGCAGGGGTCGCGACGAACCTGGATCTGAACCGTTCGCGCCATGACGGTAAAGGTCAGGCTGCCCAGGGCCCCCACGGTCAGAGCGTGCAGAGCCACCGTTTGCGGCAACCCCAGGTGCCACCATGAGCCGCCCAGCAGAACCATGCCCACCGCCAGCCAGCCATAGCCCAGGGCCAGCATCAGCAGATCGCCCCGACCCGCGCAACGCCAGGGCTGCCAGCGAAGCAGCCGCAGGGCCGTCAACAGGCCCGCGACGACCAGTGCCAGGCCCGCCGCGGCACGGGCCCCGGCAAGGGGCCAGTCCACCACCAGAACAGCGGTCAGCAGCAGGATCAGCACGGCGCCCTCCAGCCAAGGCTGAACCCTCGCCTGGAGCTGCCAGCCGGCATGCTTGGCATGGCCCGCCACCGCTGGGGCGATGATGCGTCCCCCCATGAAAAACAGCAAGATGGAAAACAGCACCAGGGCTTCGCGGTACAGCCAGGAAAGGGGCCGGGCCAGCTCCAGAGTGGCCACCACGCTGACCGCGGCCAGCGCCGCCACCACCGGTGCCACCACCCGGTTGCGCCACTTCTTTGCCGCGCCCAGAAAGCGGGGCACCACCTTCCAGGCCAGGCCCGCGGCAAACAGGGCCGCCGCCGCCGTCGCCAGCCAGGAATAGGGCCACAGCAGAAAACCAATTCGGGCCAGCAGCCAGCACCCCAGCAGAATCAGCGTTGTCTCCCTGGGCTGGGGACCCAGCAGATAGCCTGCCACCACCGCCAGGGCAAAGCCGTACAGCATTTCGTGGGCATGGCCCGCCGGGCTGACCAGACCGGGCAGAGCCGGCATCAGGCCCAGCATGGACAACACGGAAAGCGGTAGCAGCACCGCGGCGTACAGCGCGGCAGCGGGGAAAAACCAGGCGTTGGCGAAGGGCGGACGAGAGCGACGCGCACCCATGTCATGGTCCTCAAGGGCAGCCTGAAGTACCATAGACCAAAATACCAACACACACGAGGGAGCATGGATGAACGCACTGCCTTTTTCGCGGCAGCGGCCTCTTGCCGCACTGATTTCGGGTCTGGCTCTGAGCAGCCTTGCGCTGGCCGCCGACACCGGAGGTGCACTGGAAGAAATTCTGGTTACCGCAACCAAGACCGGCGCCCGGGACCTGCAGTCCACCGCCCTGGCCATCACGGCTCTTGACCAGAACTATCTGGAAGCCCGCGGCGTCACCGATGTCATCGGCATGGCCAACTTTACCCCGGGCCTGCAGATCTCCGACGTCAACGGCAATGCCCAGCTCTATCTGCGGGGCATTGGCTCCAACAACGTCTTCATCGGCTCCGACCCCAGCACCACCATCCACATCGATGGCGTCTACATGGCCCGACCCATCGCCTACTTCACCGAGTTTCTCGACATCGAGCGGGTGGAAGTGCTGCGCGGTCCCCAGGGCACGCTGTATGGGCGCAACTCTGTGGGTGGCACCATCAACGTCATCTCCCGGCGCCCCAGCGAAGAGTTCACCGCCGAGCTGCGCGGCACCGCGGGCAGCTATTCACAGCGCAACCTGGAGGCCATGGTCAGCGGACCCATCCTGGCAGACCGGGTGCTGGGCAGCCTCACCTATGGCCGCTGGCGCCGGGACGGCTACCTGGACAACGTGGGCAGCGGCAGCAATTTTGAAGACCAGGATGCCTATGCCTTTCGCGGCCAGCTCTACTTCGACCTCGGCGAGCGGCTCGACCTAACCCTGCGGGCCGACTACCACCGCTCTGACGAGAACAAGGGCGGCCTGTCCAAGCTGATGGAGCCCATCGGCAGCCCCCTGGAAGACAGCATCCTCCGCAAGCAGTGGAAGGTGGCCAACAACAGCCCCAACAAGCGGGCAGTCAAGAGCCGTGGCCTGGCCGCCGAGCTGAACTACCTGCTCACCGACGAGGTGGAGCTGAAATCCCTGACCTCCTACCGGGACCTCGAGACCGACAACCTGGTGGATGGCGACGCCACCAACGTCGACATCATGCGCTCCCACATGGACCTGGAACAGCACCAGTTCAGCCAGGAGTTCAACCTGACCGCCCACCTGGATGCGCTGACCCTGATCGGCGGGCTGTACTACTTCCGCGAGGTGGACCGGGAGCCGGCCAGCATTCTGATGCCTGAGCCCCTCATGCTCCCCCCCATGGCTCATTTTCAGCGACCCAAGCTCACCGCTGAGTCCTACGCCCTCTTTGGCGAGGCCGAGTACCGGTTTTCCACCGAGTGGAGCCTGGTGGCCGGGGCCCGCTACACCAGCGAGAGCAAGCGCTACGGCATCCACGACTTCTTGACTGCCTCAAATGCCACCGACATCGGCAGCGCCTTGCAGGCTCCCGTACTAGGTGGCTTCGAGATTTCTTCAAAGAAGCGCTACCACGCCTGGACGCCCAAGCTGGCCCTGCAGTACCAGCCCAGCGACGACCTGATGCTGTACGCCTCGGCCACCCGGGGCTTCAAGAGCGGCGGCTTCGACTTCGGCTCCTCCACCCCGGAGGACCAGAAGCGCGGCTATGCCCCGGAATACCTGTGGTCCTATGAGCTGGGCATGAAGTCCCAGTGGCTGGAGGACCGGCTGCGGGTCAACGCCACGGCCTTCTTCTACGACTACAAGGACCTCCAGGTCACCCTGTACAAGGACAACATCAACGCCATCACCCGCAATGCGGCCACCGCCGAGGTCAAGGGCCTGGAGCTGGAACTTACCGGCCGGCCCCACCCCCAGCTGGACCTGTACGCCACCCTGGCCTACCTGGACGCCCGCTACAAGAAATACCGCGGAGCCAGCAACAAACGGTTTGGCGAGTTTGATGCCTCGGGCCAGAAGCTGAACAATGCCCCCCGCTGGTCCACCCTAGTGGGCGCCCGCTTCGCCCTGCCCACCGCCAGCATGGGTGAGTTCTACGTCGGTGCGGACGTGCACTACCGCTCCACCCAGTACTTCTCGCCGGCCAACCAGGGCCTGTACGGAGTGTCCAACTACAAGGCCCAGCAGGGAGACTACGCCCTGTGGCAGGCTCGTGTGGGCTGGCACAGCCCCGACGATCGCTGGCATGCCAGCCTCATCGGCCAAAACCTGACTGGCACCAAGTACATCACTGCCGCCGCCGACTACGGTGGCTTGGATCACCAAACCATCATCGCCCGCTCCGGGGCCCCCCGGATGCTCTCGGCCCAGCTCAGCTGGCGCTACTGAGCCCGTTCGGCCCGCCTGGCATGCGCCGGGCGGGCCTCCATGTCAACCCCTTCCCTCGCTTCACTCTTCTTCGATGACCGCCTTGGACAGGTTGCGGGGCTGATCGACGTTGGTGCCCTTGAGCACCGCCACATGGTAGGCCAGCAGCTGCAGCGGAATGGTCTGGATGAGGGGACTCAGCAGTTCGGGAATGGGCGGCAGGGACACCACGTGCTGGCGTTCTCCACTGGTGAGTCCGGTGGCCCGGTCGGCCAACACATAGACCATGCCGCCCCGGCTGCGAATGTCGGCCAGCACGCCCCGGGCCCGGGTCAGCATGTTGTCGCAGGGCACCAGCATGACCACGGGCATGGTTTCATCCACCAGAGCCATGGGGCCATGCCTCAGCTCGCCGGTCGGGTAGGCCTCGGCGTGGATGTAGGAGGTTTCCTTGAGCTTGAGTGCACCCTCCATGGCGATGGGCCAGAGTGCGCCACGGCCCAGAAACAGGGCATGCTGTGCTGCTGAAAAATGGGTGGCCAGCTGCTGAACCTCCTCGTCCAGGGCCAGCACGGCCTGGACATGGCGCGGGGCCTCGGCCAGAACAGCCACCATTTCCGCCTCAGCAGCGGGAGAGAGCCCATTGCGACGCCCCAGGGCCATGGTCAACAACAGCAGCGCCACCAGCTGGGTGGTAAAGGCCTTGGTGGAGGCCACGCCGATCTCAGGGCCCGCTTCGGTGATCAGGTACAGGTCGGAATTGCGCACCAGAGAAGAGTCAGGGACGTTGCAGATGGCCAGCGTGGCCAGGAAGGGCAACTCTGCCGCATGCTCCAGGGCACCCAGGGTGTCGGTGGTCTCCCCGGACTGGGACAGGGTGACCAGCAGGGTGTCCCGCACCAGCGCCGGCTGACGAAAGCGAAACTCGCTGGCCACCTCCACCACGCAGGGAATGCCGACGTAGTGCTCAATCCAGTAGCGCGCCACCAGACCGGCATGGTAGCTGGTGCCGCAGGCGGTGATGTGCACCGCTCGAACCCGGTCAAAGATGGCCGGCGCCTCGCTGCCGAAGGCCCGCTCCACCACGCGCCCGCCCTGCAGCCACAGCCGGACTGCGGCATCGATGACCTCGGCCTGCTCGTGGATCTCCCTGATCATGTGGTGGCGAAAGCCGCTCTCGCCGCCCTTCACATCCTCTGGTTGTACAGCCATTGGCTTCTCTCCCCTGGGGTCGTTTGCGGCAGGCCCGCTCCCGCGCACGGGTTCGGTTGTCGCCCATTGTCCCTGACCGGCTCCGGCTGCCTCCCCTCGGGGGGATTACCCTGCAGCCAGGGTCGTGATGATCAGTTCATGTCCGGCTGCGGTCAACGGCTGTTCTTGCTCGGCCGTTGCCAGCCATCCACATTGCGCTGCCGCCCCCTGGCCACGGCCAGCTGGGTGGCTTCGACGTCGCTCGTGATGGTCGACCCGGCGGCCACCGTGGCCCCCGCGCCGATCTGCACCGGTGCCACCAGCGCCGTGTTGGAACCGATGAAGGCCTGCTCGCCGATGACGGTGCGATGCTTGTTGGCCCCATCGTAGTTGCAGGTGATGGTTCCGGCGCCGATGTTGGCTTCCCGGCCCACCTCGGCATCTCCTACATAGCTCAGGTGATTGACCTTGCTGTCGGGGCCGAGGTGGGTGTTCTTGGTCTCCACGAAATTGCCGATGCGCGCCCCATCCTCCAGCACCGTACCCGGTCTCAGACGGGCAAAGGGACCAATCCGGCAGTGCTGACCAAGGCGGCTCTCGGTGACTACGCAATGCGCTTCCACTACCGTGTCGGCCCCGATGTCCACATCCCTCAGCACGCTGTTGGGACCAATGCGAACGCCGTCGGCCAGGGTCACTCGACCCTCGAAGACACAGTTCACGTCGATGTATACATCCCGGCCCGTGCGGAGCTCGCCGCGCACATCGATGCGCGCCGGATCCGCCAGGGTGGCCCCGCCCAGCAACAGCTGTTCCGCCTTGCGGAGCTGCCAGGAGCGCTCCACTTCGGCCAGCTGGAGGCGATTGTTGACGCCCTGGATCTCGTCGGTGGTCAGCGGGGAGCGCGCGATGACCTCCACGCCATCCGCCACGGCCATGGCGACGATGTCGGTGAGGTAGTATTCGCCCTGGGCATTGGCATCCGACAGCCGGGGCAGCCAGCGCTTCAGCTGATCGGCGCCCGCCGCGAGCATGCCGGTATTGGTCTCGGTAATGGCCAGCTGCTCCGCCGTGGCATCCTTCTGCTCCACGATGCCCAGGATGCGATCCTGTCGGCGAAGAATGCGGCCGTAGCCCGTGGGGTCCTGGAGGTGGGCGGTCAGCAGGGCCAGCTGATGGTCCGTCCGGGCCTTCAGCAGCGCCTGCAATGTCGCGGGCTGCACCAGCGGCACATCCCCATAGAGAACCAGCACGGTGGCCTGACTGTCCAGCCCGGGAAGTGCCTGGGCCACGGCATGCCCCGTCCCCAGCTGTTCCGCCTGCACCACCCACTCACAGCGAGCTCCGGCCAGGCGTTCCCTGACCTGGTCTGCACCGTGGCCCACCACGACGTGGACCCGCTCGGCGGCCAGGCCGTGGGCCGTGTCGATGACATGCTGCAGCATGGGCCGCCCGGCCACCTCATGCAGGACCTTGGGCAGGGCCGACTGCATCCGAGTGCCCTGGCCGGCAGCGAGAATCACAACCTCGAGTTTCAAGAGCGCGCCCCGTTGAATATTGTTATGGGTTCACGGGCCCGACCGAGCGAACCCTGTTGAAAAGATAGTCGCTCATGGTAATGGAAACAAAAAAGGCCCACCAGTGGCCCTGGAAAATCCGCAACCGCGCTGAGGGTCGGTGAGCCCGACTGCTCCGGGGGGAAGAAGAAGGCCTGAAGGAAGGAGAAGCAGGACCCAGGCAGGAAGAAAAGCGGGGCCCCGACAAGGGGCGGGCTGTGAACCGGAGGCCCCGCGGTGCTGCGGGGCCGGGAAGGCGGCGCGCCGGTACTGGCCGCCGAAGCCGGTTCTGTTCCCCTAGCCCAGCTTCTTTCTCAGCTGCTGAATGGCCCTGAGCTGGGCAGCAGCGGCAGCCAGCTGGGCAGCAGCTCGACCATAGTCCAGCTCGCCGCTGGTATTGAGCAAGACCTGGGTGGCCTCCTTCTGGGCCTGGGCCGCGGAGGCCTCGTCCAGGTCCTGGGCGCGCACCGCGGTGTCGGCCAGAATGGTGACTGCACTGGGCTGGACTTCGAGGTAGCCCCCGGACACGTAGTAGACCTGCTCCTCACCATTTTGCAGACGAACGCGCACCGGGCCGGGCTGCAGCGAGGTCAGCAGGGGAGCATGTCCATAGACGACGCCCAGATCCCCCTGGCTGCCGGTGGCAACCACGATCTGCACCAGACCGGAGAAGATGGCGCTCTCGGCACTGACGATGTCGCACTGAATGGTCATGGCCATGGTCGTATTCCTGTTTCCTCGGACAAGCCCCGCTGAGCGGACTCACCCGTCGAGCCCATGCTGAGCACTCGACGGGTTCCCTGCACTGCCTCAGGCAGCCTGCATGGACTGCGCCTTCTCCAGCGCCTCTTCGATGGTACCCACCATGTAGAAGGCCTGCTCGGGCAGATCATCGTAATCGCCGTTCAGAATGCCCTTGAAGCCGGCGATGGTGTCGCTCAGGGGCACGTACTTGCCCGGGGCACCGGTGAACACCTCGGCCACGTGGAAGGGCTGGGACAGGAAGCGCTCGATCTTTCTGGCCCGGTAGACGATGAGCTTGTCCTCTTCGGACAGCTCGTCCATGCCCAGGATGGCGATGATGTCCCGCAGTTCCTTGTAGCGCTGGAGTACGGACTGAACGCCCCGGGCCACCTCGTAGTGATCCTGGCTGATCAGCAGCGGATCCAGCTGGCGGCTGGTGGAATCCAGCGGGTCCACCGCCGGATAGATGCCCTTGGCAGCGATGTCCCGGCTCAGTACCACGGTGGCATCCAGGTGGGCAAAGGTCGTGGCTGGCGAAGGGTCGGTGAGGTCATCCGCGGGCACGTAGACCGCCTGAACCGAGGTGATGGAGCCGGTCCGGGTGGAGGTGATGCGCTCCTGGAGAACCCCCATCTCTTCCGCCAGCGTGGGCTGGTAGCCCACTGCCGAGGGCATGCGACCCAGCAGTGCCGACACCTCGGTGCCCGCCAGGGTGTAGCGGTAGATGTTGTCGACGAAGAACAATACGTCCCGACCTTCGTCGCGGAAGTGCTCTGCCATGGTCAGCCCGGACAGGGCCACCCGCAGGCGGCTGCCCGGCGGCTCGTTCATCTGGCCGTAGACCATGGCCACCTTGGACTCGGGCAGGTTGTCCAGCTGGATGACTCCCGCCTCGGCCATCTCGTGGTAGAAATCGTTGCCCTCGCGGGTGCGCTCACCCACCCCGGCGAAGACCGACAGCCCCGAGTGGGCCCGGGCGATGTTGTTGATCAGCTCCAGCATGTTGACGGTCTTGCCCACCCCGGCGCCACCGAACAGCCCCACCTTGCCTCCCTTGGCAAAGGGGCAGATCAGGTCGATGACCTTGATGCCGGTCTCCAGCAGCTCGTTGGAGGCGGCCAGCTCTTCATAGGCCGGGGCCTTGGCGTGAATGGGCCGGCGCTCTTTCTCGCCGATGGGCCCCACCTCGTCGATGGGATCGCCCAGCACATCCATGATGCGCCCCAGGGTGGCGGTGCCCACCGGTACCTTGATGGGCTCGCCGGTGTTGTTGACCGCCAGCCCGCGCTTGATCCCTTCCGAGGAACCCAGGGCAATGGTGCGGACAATGCCGTCACCCAGCTGTTGCTGAACTTCCAGAGTCAGACCACTGTCTTCCACCTTCAGTGCGTCATGAACCTGGGGTACGGCATCGCGGGGGAATTCCACGTCGATGACCGCGCCAATGACTTGCACGATGCGTCCGCTACTCATGGTTACGGTTCCTCTGTATCAAATCTCTGCCTGGCGTGCCGGATGCTGCATCCGACGCCCTGATCACTGTGTTGTCACTCGACGGCCGCAGCACCGCTGACGATTTCCGACAATTCCTGGGTGATGGCGGCCTGGCGCGCCTTGTTGTAGGCCAGCTGCAGGTCATCGATGAGATCGCCGGCATTGTCCGTGGCATTCTTCATCGCCAGCATGCGGGCAGCCTGCTCCGCGGCACCGTTTTCCACCACTGCCTGATAGACCTGGGACTCGATGTAGCGAACCATCAGGCCGTCCAGCAGCTCCTCGGCGCTGGGCTCGTAGAGATAGTCCCAGTGGTGCTTGAGCTCCTCGTCCTCGGCCTGGGGCAGGGGCAGCAGCTGCTGGGTAAAGGGCCGCTGCACCATGGTGTTGACGAACTCGTTGCTCACCAGGAAGAGGCGGTCCAGCCGCCCCTCGCTGAAGGCATCCAGCATGATTTTGACGCTGCCGATCAGGCTGTCGATGGAGGGGGCTTCGCCCAGATCGCGAACCGCCGCCACGACATTGCCGCCGGTGGTGCCAAAAAAGGAACCCGCCTTGGCACCAATCAGGCACAGGTCGATTTCAATGCCCTGTTCGTGCCACTCCTGCATGCTGGATATGGCCTGCTTGAACAGGTTGATGTTGAGCCCGCCGCAGAGCCCCCGGTCGGTGGACACAATGATGAAACCCACCCGCCGCGGCTCCCGCTCCTGCATGTACAGATGCTGGTATTCGGGCGTGGCATTGGCAATGTGGCCGACCACGGCACGCATTCGCTGGGCATAGGGCTTGCCCACCTCCATGCGCTCCTGGGCCTTGCGCATTTTGGAGGCGGCCACCATTTCCATCGCACTGGTGATTTTCTGAGTATTCTGAATACTCGAAATCTTCGTGCGGATTTCCTTTGCACCTGCCATATCTCAACCGAACCTCAGCGTACAGTGTGGTCTGGAATGCCGCCGGCACTTACCAGCTGTGAGAGGCCTTGAAGCGCTCCACCATGGCCTTGAAGCGGGCCTCGATGTCATCGTTCCAGTCGCCGGTCCTGGCCACTTCGCCCATCAGCTCGCCCTGCTCACTGCGGGCATAGGACAGCAGGGCTGCCTCGAAGTCCAGGATGCGGTCCACCTCGACATCGTTCAGGTAGCCCTCGTTGGCGCAGTACAGCATCAGCCCCATCTCTGCGATGTTCATCGGCGCATACTGGGCCTGCTTCATCAGCTCGGTCACCCGCTGACCGTGCTCCAGCTGGGCCTTGGTGGCCTCGTCCAGGTCGGAGGCAAACTGGGCAAAGGCAGCCAGCTCGCGGTACTGGGCCAGGGCGGTGCGAATCCCCCCGGACAGTCTGCGCATGATCTTGGTCTGGGCCGACCCGCCCACCCGGGACACCGACACCCCGGCGTTCATGGCCGGGCGGATGCCGGCATTGAACAGGTCGGATTCCAGGAAGATCTGACCATCGGTGATGGAGATGACGTTGGTCGGCACGAAGGCCGACACGTCGCCGGCCTGGGTCTCGATGATGGGCAGGGCCGTCAGGGAACCGGTGCGCCCCTTGACCTCGCCATCGGTGAAGCGCTCGACATAGTCAGCGCTGACCCGGGCGGCCCGCTCCAGCAACCTGGAGTGCAGATAGAAAATGTCACCGGGGTAGGCTTCCCGGCCCGGCGGACGCCTCAGCAGCAGGGAGATCTGCCGGTAGGCCCAGGCCTGCTTGGTCAGGTCGTCATAGATGATCAGCGCATCTTCGCCGCGGTCGCGGTAGTACTCGCCGATGGTGCAGCCGGTAAAGGGGGCAATGTACTGCATGGAGGCCGGATCGGAGGCAGTGGCTGCCACGACCACGGTGTGCTCCATGGCGCCGTGTTCTTCCAGCTTGCGCACCACGGCGGCGATGGAGGAGGCCTTCTGGCCCACCGCCACATAGATGCAGCGAATGCCGGTGCCCTTCTGGTTGATGATGGCATCCACCGCCAGGGCGGTCTTGCCGATCTGGCGGTCACCGATGATGAGCTCCCGCTGGCCTCGGCCAATGGGCACCATGGCATCCACGGCCTTCAGGCCGATCTGCACCGGCTCGTCGACGGACTGCCGCCAGACCACTCCGGGGGCTACCTTTTCGATGGCGTCGGTCAGCTTGGCATCGATGGCACCCTTGCCGTCGATGGGCCGGCCCAGGGCATCGATGACCCGTCCCTCCAGCTCGGGGCCGACCGGGACCTCGAGGATGCGGCCGGTGCAGTAGCACTTCTGCCCCTCGGCCAGCCCCTCGTAATCGCCCAGTACCACGGCGCCGACGGAGTCCCGCTCCAGGTTGAGGGCCATGCCATAGAGATCGCCCTCAAACTGGATCATCTCCCCATACATGGCATCGGCCAGACCGTGGATGCGGACGATGCCGTCGGAGACGGAAACCACCGTGCCCTCGGTTCTGGCTTCGCTGGAGACATCGAGCTGATCGATACGCTGCTTGATGATCTCGCTGATTTCGGATGGATTCAGTTGCTGCATTGCGACTCTTCCTCAAACCCTACGAATTCATTGCACCGGCAAGCTGTGCCAATCGGCCGCGCACCGACCCGTCGACCACCAGATCGCCTGCGCGCACCACGATGCCGCCCAGCAACGATGGATCCACGACCGCATTCAAAGAAACTTCCCGCTGCAGGGAGTTGCCGAGGGCGGAGGCCAGGCGCTCTACCAGCGCCTCATCCAGTGGATAGGCCGTGGCCACTTCCACATCGACACTCTTTTCCTGCTCGGCTCGAAGCCGTTCAAATTGCTGCTGCACCGCAGGCAAGAGGGGCAGCCGCCTGTTTTCGGCCAGTATGTGAAGAAAGTTCTGCACCGGCCGGGTCAATGCATCGCCGGCCAGCCCCAGAACCAGTTCAGCCTGCTCCGGGGAGGAGAGGGAGGGACTGCTCAGGGCACTGCCCACCCGCTGCTCGGTAACCAGGGCAGCGAGCAGCGTCAGCTGCCGCGACCAGCCCGCGAGGTCCTCGCTTTCCAGTGCATAATCAAAGGCTGCCCTGGCGTAGGGACGTGCCAGGGTACTGGGCTCAGCCATGGGTTCACCTCACTCAAAGGTTGGCGGCCAGTTTCTCGACCAGCTCCCGGTGGGCACTCTCGTCGATGGAGGACTCCAGAACCTTTTCGGCTCCGGCGAAGACCAGCTCGGCCACCTGTCCTCGCAGCTGCTCCCTGGCTCGATTGATGTCCTGCTGGATTTCGGCCTGGGCTGCCTGCTTGATGCGCGCGCCTTCCTCCAGGGCCTTTTCCTTGGCCTCTTCGACAATCTGTCCGGCACGGCGGTTCGCCGCATCGATGATGCGGGCGGCCTCTTCCTTGGCCGACCTCAGCTGCTTGGCGACGTTGGCCTTCGCCAGCTCCAGATCCCGGTCAGCGCGGTCGGCGGCCTCGAGGCCATCGGCGATCCGCTTTTCGCGCTCGATCATCGCATTGCGAATGAAGCGCCAGACCAGGGCGTAGCAGAACCACACGAAGAACAGAAACGTGATGGACTGGCCGATGATGGTGAGATTGATGTTCACGCCGACATCTCCGCTGATGAGAGGTTTTGCTGTGCTGGGTTCGTGGCTCCTGCGATCAGGCTCCCAGGGTCGGCACGATGACGAACAGCACGTACATGGCAATCCCCACGGCGATCATCGGCACGGCGTCCAGCAGGCCGGCAATGAGGAACATGCGGCCCTGCAGCATCGGAGCCAGCTCCGGCTGACGGGCACTGCTTTCCAGCAGCTTGCCGCCCAGAATAGCAAAGCCGATGGCGGTGCCCAGTGCGCCCAGCCCCAGCATCAGTGAAACAGCGATCAGTGCCATACCCATGGTGGTTCTCCCAGTCGTCCAGGTGTTGAGGTTTAAAAGGTGCTCAATTGTACTGCTGCTCGTCGTCTACCTGAAAGGCCATGGCCATGTAGACGACGGTCAGCACCATGAAAATGTAGGCTTGCAGGGTGATGATCAGGATGTGGAACACGGCCCAGGCCCACTGCATGATCCCGGCCAGCAGCCCCAGGAACAACCCGGCGCCGAACAGTACGGCGATGAGGATGAAGATCATCTCACCGGCATACATGTTGCCGAACAGCCGCAGCCCCAGCGAGATGGGCTTGGCGATCAGGGACACCGATTCCAGCACCAGATTGATGGGGATGAGCACCAGGTTGATGTACCACTTCGTCGAATTGAAGGGCTGCAGGGTCAGCTCACGGACGAAGCCCATGACCCCCTTCTGCTTGACGCTGAAGAAGAGAATCAGGAAGAAGACGGTGAAGCCCATGCCCAGGGTGATGTTGGGGTCGGTGGTGGGCACGATCTTGAAATAGAGTTCGGGGTCACCCGCCAGCCACATGGCCAGCCCCGGCACCCAGTCCACGGGCAGCAGGTCGGGGGCATTCATCAGGAACACCCACATGAAGACCGTCAGGGCCAGGGGCGCCACCATGGGATGGCGATAGGGAAAGGTGTCGCGGACGGTGTTGTCGATGAACTCCACCACCATCTCGACAAAGTTCTGGGTCCGGGAGGGCACGCCGGAGGTGGCCTTGCGGGCCACCAGGCCAAACCACAGGCAGAACACCCCTCCCAGCAGAATGGCCCAGGCCAGGGAGTCGACGTGCAGGGCCCAGAAGCCCATGTCGCCAATTTCCTGGGGATTGCGGGCAAAGACCCAGCTGCCCTCGGCCAGCGTTTCCACCACCTCGCCCTCGGCCCCCACCCGCTCGTAGCCCGCGGGCAGCTTGCCATAGGTGAGGTTGGTCAGGTGGTGCTGGATATAGCCGATGATGGTCTGTTCTTCAGCTGCCATTGCCTTCTCTCAAAATCCCATCGGTGGTGTCCCGGGCCGCCCACCTGCATCGGCCCACACCAAGTCAGTGCTCACTTCCCCGCCACGCCCTGCCCAAAAAGGCCAACCCCACCAACAGGGCCAGCTGCATGCCGGCAAAACCCAGCAGCGCAGCCGTCGGGTCCAGCCCTGTCCCGGGGCTCATCAACACGGCCAGGGCGCTCACGCAGAGCAGCCACTTGCCGGCAGCGCCCCGATAGAGGCCCTGGACGACCTGGCGGGCCTGTCGGGCACCGCGATGGCGAAAGTACCGCCGGGCAAACCAGGCCTGGGCCGCCACCGCCGTGCCCCCGCCGGCCAGGACAGACAGGGCCATTCGGGAGCCCTCCAGCAGGGCGAGCACAACGCAGCCCAGCACCAGGAGTGTGACCTGTGCGCCGAGCATTCGTCCCACCGGGGGAGCGGGAATGGTCGCCGGGCGCAATCGTGGCTCCGCACCATTCCGGTTCATCGCCATGGACGCCCTCGCGATGTCTTTCATCACTGCCCCATCAGCGCGCAATCCGTGGCGGTTTGCTCCGGGCCGTTCTCCAGGGCCTGGGCTGGCGAAGCGGGCGGCATTATAGGCGCTTCGACAGAGCGGTTCAACAAGGCGCCCTCGGGGGGAAAGTTTCTCAACGGATATGGGACAGAATGCCGTCCAGCTCATCCAGGCTGTTGTACTTGAGAATGACCTGTCCCCGCCCCTGGCGACCGTGGCGAATGCTGACTGCGGCCCCCAGCTTCTGGGCCAGGCTCTCCTCCAGCTGACGAATGTCGGGGTCCTTGTCGGGCTCCTCCCGGGGAGGCCGCCGAGCTTCTTCCTGCAGCCGCCGGGCCAGGGCCTCGGTCTGGCGGACCGACAGCCCGCGGCTGACCACGGTGTCGGCAGCCTGGACCTGCTGGGCCTCCGGCAGTGTCAGCAGGGCCCGGGCATGGCCCATTTCCAGGTCGCCATGCTCCAGCATCCGCTGCACCTCTTCCCGGAGGGTCATCAACCGCAGCAGGTTGGTAATGGTCGTGCGGGATTTGCCGACCGCGTCGGCAATCTGTTGATGGGTGAGCTCGAACTCCTTCTGCAGCCGGGCCATGGCCACGGCCTCTTCCATGGGATTGAGGTCTTCTCGCTGGATGTTTTCAATCAGCGCCATGGCGATGGCGGACTCGTCGTCCACATCCCGGACGACCACGGGAATCCGCTCCAGCCCCGCCAGCTGTGCCGCCCGCCAGCGGCGCTCGCCGGCGATGATTTCGTAGCGCTGGCTGGCCACCGGCCGCACCACCACGGGCTGCATGATGCCCTGGGCTCGAATGGAGCTGGCCAGTTCCTCCAGGGCCTCGGGGTCCATGTCGCGGCGGGGCTGGTAGCGCCCGCGCTCCACCCACTCGACAGGCAGCTCCTGCAGCGAGCCACCGCCCCCCTCAGGAGCCGCCTCCGCACTGCCCCGAGCCGTTCGGTGGCTGTCCAGCAGGGCATCCAGGCCCCGTCCCAAGCTCCTCTTTTTTGCCATGCCTCCCACCTCGTTACTGTTGCTGCGCCGCCGCGTCGGCCTCGGCGTCACCACGGCGCAGCAGCTCGCCGGCCAGGGCCAGATAGGCCAGCGCCCCCCGGGAGCGTCGATCGTGATGCATGACCGGCCGGCCAAAGCTGGGGGCCTCGGCCAGGCGGACATTGCGCGGAATGGCCGTGCGGTACACGCGGTCGCCAAAGTGGCCCACCAGCTGGGAGGACACCTCGCGGGTCAGCGAGCTGCGGGGATCATACATGGTGCGCAGCAGTCCTTCGATGTCGAGCTCCGGGTTCAGCCCCCGCTGCACGCCCTGGATGGTATCCAGCAGTGCCGACAGCCCTTCGAGGGCATAGTATTCGCACTGCATGGGAATCAGCACGCCGTGGGCCGCGGCCAGGGCATTGACCGTCAGCATGCTCAGCGAGGGAGGGCAGTCGATGAGGATGAAGTCGTAGTCCGACCGCACCGAATCCAGCGCCTGACGCAGCCGGTACTGGCGGTCTCCGGCCTGGAGCAGCTCCACCTCGGCGGCCGTCAGGTCGGCGTTGGCCGGCAGCAGGTCATAGCCCGCCGGATCCGTGTCCTGGGCGACCTCGGCAACGGCGCTGCGGTGAACCAGCACATCGTAGATGCTGAGCTCCAGGGCGTTCTTGTCCACGCCACTGCCCATGGTGGCATTGCCCTGGGGATCGAGATCCACCAGCATCACTCGCTTGCGGGTCGCCACCAGGGAGGCCGCCAGATTGACACAGGTCGTGGTCTTGCCGACCCCGCCCTTCTGGTTGGTGACCGCCAGTATTCTCGCCACGTCGCTACTCCTCGTTCAGATCAGCGACGCTCAGCACCGCGGCATTGCGCACGCCGTCGACGCCCGGCACGACCAGGTCCACACAGGCATCGACCTTAAATTGTTTTGGCAGAGCGCTCAACTCCTCGCCCAGCCGGGCGCTTTTCATCGCCACCAGCTGCCCTCCCGGAGCCAGCAGCGGCTGCGCCCAGCGAGCCAGTTGCTCGAGCGGAGCCAGCGCCCGGGACACCACGGTGTCATAGCCCCGGCTCGGCCGGTGCTCCTCCACCCGGCAGTGCAGCACAGTTCCGGCAAGGCCCAGCTCCGCCTTTTGCTGGACGAGAAAGCGGGTCTTCTTGCCATTGCTGTCCAGCAGATCCACCTGCCAGTCCCGCCGGGCCAGAGCGAGGGGAATGCCCGGCAGCCCCGCCCCGGTTCCCATGTCCAGCACCCGGGGGCCCCGCACCAGGGACAGGATGCTCAGGCTGTCGAGCAGATGGCGGTCGACCATGGCCAGGGGCTCGCGGATGGCGGTCAGGTTGAAGGCGCGATTCCAGCGCTGCAATTGCCCAAGATAGCGCAGCAGATCGTCGACCGCGGCCGGGGCCAGGGATGCTTCCAGGGTCTCCAGGCCCTGCTCCAGCCTCCGCCTCAGCTGGGGGGCAAGGGATTCAGGCACTCCTGCGCCCCAGCAGACCGCGCTTTTTCAGATGAACCAGCAGCAGGGAAATGGCCGCCGGAGTCACCCCCGGAATGCGGGAGGCCCGCCCCAGGCTGTCCGGCCGGGTGGCCTGGAGAGTCTGTCTCACCTCGTGGGACAGGCCCACCACCTCGTCGTAGTCAAAGTCCACGGCCAGCGGCGTCTCTTCGTGGCGGCGCATGCGCTCGACCTCTTCGGCCTGGCGAGCAATGTAACCGGCATAGCGAGCCTGGATTTCCACCTGCTCCGCCACCAGGGGGTCGGCGACTGCGGTTCCGGTCAGCGCAGCGACCTCATCATAACCCAGCTGGGGTCTCTTGAGCAGGTCCATCAGGCTGTACTCGCGGCTCAGGGGCTGGCCGATGATGGCCTCCACCCGCTCGGCCTCGGCACTACCGGGCTGCACCCAATGGGCCGACAACCGCTGTTGCTCCTGCTCCACCGCCTCGCGCTTGCTGCAAAACCGCTGCCAGTGCGCATCGCCCACCAGGCCCAGTTCCCGGGCCACCGGAGTCAACCTCAGGTCGGCATTATCCTCGCGCAGCAGCAGGCGAAATTCGGCGCGGGACGTAAACATGCGATAGGGCTCGGTGGCGCCCCGCGTAATCAGGTCGTCCACCAGCACGCCCAGATAGGCCTCGTCCCGCCGAGGCACCCAGGGTTCGCGCTCCCGAACCGCGAGGGCTGCGTTGAGCCCGGCCAGCAGCCCCTGGGCGGCGGCTTCCTCGTACCCGGTGGTGCCATTGATCTGACCGGCGAAATACAGGCCCTGGATGGCCCTCGTCTCCAGGGTGGGCCGGAGATCTCGGGGGTCGAAAAAATCGTATTCGATGGCGTAGCCGGGCCGAGTCAGCACTGCTCGCTCCAGCCCTCGCATAGAGCGCACCATGTCCAGCTGGGTGTCCAGGGGCAGACTCGTGGAAATGCCGTTGGGGTAGAGCTCTCGGCTGTGCAAGCCCTCGGGTTCGATGAACACCTGGTGGGCGCTGCGGTCGGAAAAGCGCTCGACCTTGTCCTCGATGGATGGACAGTAGCGAGGCCCCGGCACCTGGGCGTCGCCGCTGTACATCGGTGACTCCTCGATGCCGGCCCGAATGATGTCGTGGGTGCGCTCATTGGTGTGGGCGATCCAGCAGCAGCGCTGCTCGGGGTGCATGGACGGATCGCCGAGAAAGGACATGGTGGGCCGGGGCTCATCCCCCCACTGCTCTTCCAGCCGGGAGAAATCAACGCTGCGTGCATCGATGCGGGGGGGCGTGCCGGTCCGGAGCCGGGCGGTGCGCAGCGGCAACTCCCTCAGGCGCTCCGCCAGGGCCAGCGCCGGGGGATCACCAGCCCGGCCACCGCGGTGTTGCCGAGAGCCAACCAGCAGAGTGCCCCCCAGAAAGGTCCCGGCGCAGAGCACCACTGCAGGGGCGTGGAAGCGCTGGCCCAGAGCGGTGATCACCCCCGCCACCCGGTCGCCGCGGACGATGAGGTCATCCACCGCCTGCTGGATGATCCACAGGTTCTCCTGCCCCTCCAGACGACGACGAATGGCGGAGCGATACCGCTCTCGGTCGGTCTGGGCGCGGGTAGCCCGCACTGCTGGGCCCTTGCGCGCATTCAGGCGGCGAATCTGGATGGCTGCCTGATCCGCCGCCAGGGCCATGGCCCCTCCCATGGCGTCGACTTCTCGCATGAGGTGGCTCTTGCCAATGCCGCCAATGGCGGGGTTGCAGGACATCTGGCCGAGAGTATCGATGTTGTGGGTCAGCAGCAGGGTGTCCACGCCCAGGCGAGCAGCGGCCAGGGCGGCCTCGGTTCCGGCATGCCCTCCGCCGACAATGATGACATCCACGCGTTGATGCTCGTTCACAAGACACCTCTCAGGCGGGTTCGCCTCGATGGCCGGTTCCGCCTGCGCAATGCGGCGGGGGACGGATTATAGCGCCTGCTCGATCCCACTCCAATGGGTAGGTCGTTTTTTAATCAGTGAACGATTCACAGGAAAATGCTGTTAAACAGGTTTTTAAATTATTCATTATTTACTTGTTAAAAGTAGATAAAGATTAAATCTGTTGTAGTAACTAGCTCCCTGAACACCTGGGGATAACCTTGCTTTTTACTTTAAAAACAAATGGTTACCGGGCCGACAAGGCTGTGCTGAAGAGCTGTTTGAAGCGGGCATGACCTCTGGGCAGGCTGGGGAGGGAAAGGGATAATTACCGAGGATTTTTCCCGCCAGGCAAGCCGCTCACAATTCCTCCCCAGCTGTTTTCCACAGTTGGACACAGGGTTATCCACAGGGTCGGGGTGGTCGCCCTCCTTCACCGTTGCGCAACTGAGCAACCCTGTGGGGATGTGGGGAGTAGCGGGCAGAGGTTGTGGGCAACCTGTGGCGAACCTGGGGGCTTGCGATATTCATTTTGGTTATAAGGGCATGCCTGTTAATTCTTTCAGCTGCCCAGATCGAGGCGGTATCATGGCGGGCCTTCCCACCCCTGTTGCTGGAGCAACCCCATGAGTCGTCTTGCCATTCAAACCCTTGACACTGCAGCCCCCGAAGCAAAGGAAAGGCTGGCTGCCGTGAAGAAGGCCAATGGCTTTGTCCCCAACCTGCTGGGGGTCCTGGCCAATGCCCCGACTGCGCTGGAGACCTACCAGACTGTGGGCGCCATCAACGGCCGCGGCAGCCTGTCTGCCACCGAGGTGGAGGTGGTGCAGATTACCGCGGCCGTGCGCAATGGCTGCGATTTCTGTGTCGCAGGGCACACCAAGCTGTCCCTGGACCGGGTGCGCATGCCCAAGGAGCTGGTGGAGGCGCTGCGCACCACCCAGGCGCTGTCCGATCCCAAACTCCAGGCTCTGGCCGTCTTCACCCTGGCCGTGATGGATCGGCGAGGAAAGGTCTCCGATGACGAGCTCAAGGCCTTTCTGGATGCCGGGTACACCGACCAGCAGGTGCTGGAGGTGGTGTTGGGCGTGAGCCTGGCCACTCTGTGCAACTACGCCAACAATGTGGCGCAGACCGAGATCAACCCCGAACTGCAGCCCTACGCTCCAGACTGAGGCAGAGCGCAAGAGCCATGAAGGACGTGACCGAACACTCTCTCCTGTGCCAGGTTGAAGCGCTGGTTGCAGCAGAGCTGGCACCGCTGGCGGCGGACATCGACCAGAAAGGCCTGTACCCGGTTGATTTCCTGCGCCGGCTGGGCCGGCTGGGCGGTTATGCCGCTGCGGTGCCCCAGGAGCAGGGCGGGCTGGCCCGGGGGCTGGCCTGTCAGATCGAGATCGGCAGCCTGCTCGGCGCCAGCTGTGGGGCCACGGCCTTTGTGGGCTGGTGCCAGACGGTTTCTGCCTGGTATCTGTCCCGAACTCCCAACGAGGCAGTGCGCCAGCGCCATCTGCAGGCCGTGGCCTGGGGAGAGCAGCTCTGCGGTACCGGCATGTCCAACACCGTCAAGCATCTGGCTGGCATCGAGCGGATGCTGCTCAAGGCCCGCCGGGACGGGGATCGCTATGTGGTCCAGGGCGTGCTGCCCTGGGTGTCCAACATCGCCCCGGGTCACCTGCTGGCGGTGGCCGCCGAGATGGAAGACGGCAGCGGTCATGTCATGTTCGTCTTCCAGGCGGGGGCCGAGCAGACCAGCCTTCACGATTGCCCGGACTTTTCCGGCATGGAGGGGACGGCCACGGTCAACATCCGTCTCAACGGGCTGGTGGTGACACCGGATCAGGTGCTGGCTCACCCCGAGCAGTTTTCAGCCTATATGAATGACATCAAGCCGGGGTTTGTGCTCAGCCAGACCGCCATGGGCCTGGGCGTGATTCGCGCCAGCCTGGCCACCATTGTCCAGACCAACCGAACCCATGCCCACGTCAATGATTTCCTGGAGGATGGCGAGGCCGAACTCACGGTGGAGCTGAAGGCGCTGACCCGGCGGATCCATCAGTTGGCAGCGCAGGTGGATGCCGGGAAGGTGTCGCTGCTGGAGGTGCTCAAGGCGCGGGCCTGGACGTCGGAGCTGGCCCTGCGGGCGGCAAATTCCGCAGCCCTCCACGCAGGAGCCAGAGGCTACCAGATGCGCCACGCGGCCCAGCGCCAGCTCCGCGAGGCAATGTTTGTCGCCATTGTCACCCCGGCGCTCAAGCATCTGCGCAGGGAAATCCACGCCCTGCAGGAATCCGCCGCGCAGGCGGAGGCCATCTGATGGACGCTGCCGTTTCACTTCGCACGGCCCCGCCGGCGGAAAAGGCCAGCCTTGAACTCGCTCGGTCGGCCCCGATGCGCCAGCTCGAGCCGGTGCTTCAGGCCGAGGGCATCACCCTGGCCTATCGCCGCCGCCGGCGGGAGCCGGCGCGCCGTGTGCTGGAGAACTTCACCCTGGACGTGCACCGGGGCGAGGTGGTGGCTCTGCTGGGCCCCAGCGGGGTGGGCAAATCTTCCCTGCTGCGGGTGCTGGCCGGCCTGCAGGCTGCCACCGGCGGGCGGGCGCTGATCGATGGCGAGCCGGTCGCGGGGCCTCATCCGCGGCTGAGCTTCATGTTCCAGAGTGCCTGCCTGCTGCCCTGGCTGACGGTGGCGGACAACGTCGGGTTTGGCCTCGACTTCAAGCACCAGCCCCGTCTTGGGCGACTGGAGAAGCGCCGGCGGATTGAAGCTGCCATCGACGAAGTGGGGTTGAGCGAGGTCGCTCAGGGCTACCCGCGCGAGCTGTCCGGCGGCATGGCCCAGCGGGTCTCCCTGGCCCGCAGCCTGGCGCGAGAGCCCGACATCCTGCTGCTGGACGAGCCCTTCAGTGCCCTGGACGAAGTCACTCGCAGTGAAATGCAGGAGTTGTTCCGGCAGGTCATTCGGCGCCATGGCACCACTTCGGTCATCGTTACCCACGACATCGACGAGGCCCTGCTGCTGGCCGACCGGGCTGTGCTGATCGGTGGGCAGCCGGGGCGGCTGCTGGGAAGCTGGGCCATCGATCTCCCTCACCCGCGGCGGGCGAGCTCTCCCGAGCTGTGTTCGATGCGGGCGGACATCCTGCAGCACATGCGCGAAACCCACGCAGCCTGATCGCCCTCCCGATCCCTCACGGAGACCCACCATGTGCAAGCTGTGCCCCGGAGGGGGCCATTCCGTCTTGTCTCGCCGGCAACTGCTGAAGCTGGCGGGCATGTTCACCGCCGCCGGAGCCCTCCCCCTGCTGTCTCGATTCAACCGGGCCATGGCTGCCGAGCCCGGTGCGCCCCTGCGCATTGGCTATCTGCCCCTGACCGATGCCACGCCGCTGCTGGTGGCTCACCAGCGGGGGCTGTTTGAAGCCCAGGGCCTGGAGGTGGATCGACCGCGGCTGTTTCGTGGCTGGGATCAGCTGGTCGAGGCCTTTCTGAGCGGCAACGTGAACGTGGTTCACCTGCTCTCTCCGATGGCGCTGTGGGCCCGGTACGGGAGTGGCTTCCCGACCAGGACGGTGGCCTGGAATCACATCAACGGCTCGGCACTGACGGTATCCCTGGGCCGGGGTGTCGAGGATTTTGCTGACCTGGGCGGCAACACCCTGGCCATTCCCTTCTGGTATTCCATCCACAATGTGGTGCTTCAGTATCTGTTGAGGGAGCGGGGACTGGAGGCCATCGTCGATGGCAAGCCGGGGCCCGACCAGGTCAGGCTGGTGGTCATGGCCCCTGCAGACATGTTGCCGGGGCTGGCCACGGGGCGCATTGCCGGCTACATCGTGGCGGAACCCTTCTGCGGTGCGGCTGAGCTGCATGGGGTGGGGAAGATCCTGCGCTTTACCGGCGATGTCTGGCGCGGCCATGCCTGCTGCGTGGTGCAGATGCATGAGCGCGACCTCGAGCAGCGCCCCGAGTGGACGCAGAAGGTGGTCAATGCCATCGTCGAGGCCCAGGCCTGGATTCTCGACCATCGCGAGGACACGGTTCGCCTGCTGAGCAAGGATGAGCCGGCGCGCTACACCCCCCACACTCGTGACACGCTGGCCCGAACCCTGCTGCCCGATGCGGAGCTGCATCAATCCTACCTTCAATCGGGCGCCATCCAGCATGCCGAGTGGGGGGAGCAGCGCATCGACTTCCAGCCCTACCCCTACCCCAGCTATACCGAAAGGCTGGTGGAGCTGTTGCGCGACACTCGGGTCAGGGGAGACAGCCGCTTTCTGGCAGACCTCGACCCCGGCGAGGTGGCCCGGGATCTGGTGGATGACCGGTTTGTAAAGAGCGCCATCGAGGCGGTCGGCGGGCCCACGGTCTTCGGTCAGCAGGGCTATGTTCGAGAGGAAGTCATCCGGTCATGAATGCAGACTCCCCCTCCCCTGCCCGGCCCCTGTCCCGCGGTCTGCTGAGTCGCTGCGCCGAGCTGCGACCGCTGGTCGGCCACCTGGGGCTGGCCCTGCTGGGGCTGCTGGTGCTGGTGCTGCTGTGGCAGGTCGGTGCCCTGTGGCTGCAGCGCGATTTGCCCCTGGCCCGCATGCTGAGCCCTGGGGCTACCTTTGCCAGTCTTTGGGAGTTGCTGGCCAGCGGCAGCCTGGTTCAGGACGGGCTGGCCAGTCTGCAGCGGGTGGGCATCAGCCTGGTTCTGGCACTGCTGCTGGGCATTCCCGTCGGGCTGGCGCTTGGGGTTTCGAAGCGGCTGGAAACCGGCACCAGTGCGGCCTTTCAGTTTCTGCGAATGATCTCTCCGCTGTCCTGGATGCCGGTGGCGGTGATGGTCTTTGGCATCGGCGACGAGCCCATTTATTTCCTGCTCACCATCACCGCCATCTGGCCCATCATCCTCAATACTTCTGCCGGGGTGCGCGAGCTCGATCCCCAGTGGCTGCAGCTGGCCCGCAGTCTGTCCGCCACTCGCCTGGAAATGCTGTTCAAAGTGGTGCTGCCCGGCATCTTCGGCAGCATTCTCACCGGCATTCGCCTGGCGGTGGGCATGATCTGGATCCTGCTGGTGCCCTGTGAAATGCTGGGTGTGACCTCGGGGCTGGGCTACTTCATCCTCGACACCCGCGACCGCCTGGCCTATTCCGAGCTGATGGCCGTCATCGTCGTCATCGGCGCCCTGGGCTACCTCCTCGACGCCGTCGCCCGCAGTCTGCAGCAGCGCTGGAGCCACCAGCGGCTGGGCTAGGAAAAGCCGCTCTCTCGGCGGCCTCGAGCCTGCAATCTTTGCGGGCAGAGCTGGGCCTTTTCGTTCAGGCAGTTATCCATCGCCGGAGCTGACGATGGCGGTTTACTTGCCGATGCAGAAGCTCGAAAAGATCTCCCCAAGCAGATCGTCGGCGGTGTAGGCGCCGGTAATTTCTTCCAGGGCCTGCTGGGCAGCTCTCAGATCCTCGGCGAGCAATTCGCCGGCGGCAAACTGGACCAGGGCCTGCTTGCCGTGGAGCAGATGGATGCGAGCGGTTTCCAGGGCGGTCAGATGGCGGCGCCGGGCGCTGAAGGGGCTTTGCTGTTCGGGCTGCCAGCCGGCCAGCTGCTTCAGGTGGTGGCGCAGGGCATCCAGACCTTCCCCGGTGAGGGCGGACACCGCCAGGCTGGGGAATTCAGGGTGGTCCAGAGGACCGGGGGGCAGACCGCTGAGGTCGCATTTGTTGTGGACCAGGGTGACGGGCAGGTCCAGGGTGGACAGGCGCTGTTCGCTGTCGGGGAGGAGGTCGGCCAGGGCGGGAAAGGTGTCGGATGACTGGCTGGAATCGTGGATGGCCAGCAGGTGATCGGCCTGTTCGATGGCCCGCCAGGCGCGGCGGATGCCCTCCTGCTCGATGGCATCGGGACTGTCGCGCAGGCCGGCGGTGTCGATGATGTGCAGGGGCAGCCCATCGAGCTGAATGTCTTCTCGCAGCGGGTCTCGAGTGGTGCCGGCCAGGTCGGTGACAATGGCGGCATCGTGGCCAGCCAGCGCATTGAGCAGAGAGGATTTTCCAGCATTGGGCCGGCCGGCGATGACCACCGTCAGCCCCTCCTTCAGCCGACGTCCCTGCTCGGCCCTGGCCAGGGTGTGCTCCACCCGTTTCAGCAGGGTTTCCAGCCTCTGGCGCACCTCGCCGTCGGCGAGAAAGTCGATTTCCTCTTCGGGAAAGTCGATGGCGGCCTCGACGTAGACGCGCAGGGCGATGAGCTGCTCGATGAGTTCGTTGAGTTCGGTGGAAAAGGCACCCTGGAGGGACTGGAGGGCGGCGCGGGCGCCGGCGCGGGTGCCGGCTTCGATGAGGTCGGCGATGGCCTCGGCCTGGGCGAGGTCCAGCCGGTCGTTGAGAAAGGCCCGCTGAGAGAACTCGCCGGGGCGGGCCTGCCGTGCACCCAGCTGAATGCAGCGCTCCAGCAGGTGGTCCAGCACCACGGGGCTGCCATGGCCCTGAACTTCCACCACATCCTCGCCGGTGAAGGAGTGGGGCCCTGGAAAAAACAGCAGGAGCCCGTCATCGATGGGCTGGCCATCGCCATCCCGGAACAGGCTGTGGTGGGCGTGGCGGGGCCGAAGGGTTGTCCGGCCGCTCAGTGCTCTGCCAATGGGGGCCGCGGCGGGGCCGGAGAGGCGCAGAATGCCAATGCCCCCGCGGCCGGGGGCAGTGGCGATGGCAACGATGGTGTCAGTGGCAGGCATGGTCGGATCATCGTCGCTGCAATCAACAGGGCTGGAAGGCTGTCACGTGCGTGCCTCCAGCCTGCGCATGATGACGTATTGCTGGGCGATGGACAGGGTGTTGTTGACCACCCAGTACAGGACCAGCCCCGCCGGAAACCAGAGGAAAAACAGGGTGAAGACCACCGGCAGCCACTGCATGATGCGGGCCTGCATGGGGTCTGGCGGTGCCGGGTTGAGTCGTTGCTGGACAAACATGGACAGCCCCATCAGCACCGGGAGGATGAAGTAGGGATCCATGACCGACAGGTCCCGTATCCACAGGATCCAGGGGGCGTGGCGCAGCTCGACGCTCTCCAGCAACACCCAGTACAGGGCCAGAAATACGGGCATCTGCACCAGAATGGGCAGGCAGCCCCCCAGGGGATTGATCTTTTCCTTGCGGTACAGCTCCATCATGGCCTGGGATTGCTTTTGCCGATCGTCGGGGTAGCGCTCCCGAATTTCCTGCATTCTGGGAGTGACCCGACGCATGTTGGCCATGGAGCGGTAGGCGGTGGCATTGAGCTGAAAGAAGGCCAGCTTGACCAGCAGGGTGACGATGACGATGGACCAGCCCCAGTTGCCCACGCCCTTGTGGATGAGGTTGAGCAGCAAGAACAACGGCTGGGACAGCCACCACAGGAAGCCGTAGTCCACGGTGAGTTCGAGGCCGGGAGCCAGCTCCTTGAGGCGGGACTGGTCCTTGGGGCCGGCGTAGAAGGTGGATTCAAGCCTGGCCTGCTGGCCGGGTTCCACCGTGGTCAGCGGGCCGGTGCTGCGAATGATGTGGTCGCCCGAGGCGGTGCGCAGGGTAGTAAAGCGCTGGCTGAGGTCGGCGGGTGGCACCCAGGCAGTCAGGAAGTAGTGCTGCACCATGGCAATCCAGCTGCCGGTTTCATCCACCCGCAGGGGCTTGTCTGCCATGTCTGAGAACTTGATTTTCTTGTAGCGGTCTTCCTCGGTGCGGGTGGCGGCGCCCAGGAAGGACTGCATCCCCAGTCCGAAGCCCTTGCGGCTGAGCCCCGGGTCGGGGCTGTTGTCCCGCTTGAGCTGGGTGAACAGGGCGCCGCGCCAGGGCTGGTCGCCGCGGTTGTCCACCAGGTAGCGCACGGCGACGGCATGGTCGCCCCGTTTGAAGACAAAGCGCTTGGTGATGCGCACCTCGCCCTGGTCGGTGGTCAGATCCACCACCAGTTGTTCGGCGCCGTCAGCCAGCCGGTAGTGCCGGTGTTCGGCATGGAAGCGGGCCCTGCCCGCCGGGGTGTCGATGCCGTCGGGGCCGATCAGGCCGCTTTCCGCCACATAGGTCCGCTCTCCGCTCCGCTCCAGCAGGACGAAGGGCAGGTCCGGCGTCTTGATGCTGGTGGCGTGTCCGGGCAGGGCTGCATGGACGATGTCTCCCCCGCGGAGGTCGATGTCGAGCTCGAGGGCGTCGGTCTCGACGTGGACGAGGGAGTTCTGGCTGGCGGCATTTCTGGGGGCCTCGCCGCCGGCCGGTTCGTCTGCGACCAGGTCGGGGATGTCGTCTGCCAGAGGCGTGTCCACGGTCGAGGGCTCGCCGGGTAGGGCGGGAAGGTCATCGCCGGACTGGAGGATTTCCTGACGGGCCTGGTGTTGGGCGGTGGTGGAGGCCAGGGACTGCTCATCCTGAAACTGGGACCATTTCGACAGCATCATGAACGACAGGATGGCGATGGCACCCATGAGCAGATAGCGTTGTACATCCATAGTTTCAGTCCGTACCAGCAGGCGGATGGGGGGGCGTCGAGGCCGGGGGAACGGGGTCGTGGCCCCCTTCATGCCAGGGGTGGCAGCGGCTCAGGCGCCGCAGGGTCAGCCAGCTTCCCCGAGCGGCGCCATGTTCGGCCAGGGCATCGAGGGCGTATTGTGAGCAGCTGGGATAAAAGCGGCACTGGTTGCCGAGCCACGGGCTGAGCCAGTAGCGATAGCCACGAATCAGGAATGCCAGCAGCCTGGTCACGATGGCTGGCGCCGACTCCGGGCCCGCCGTTGCAGCTGAGACCAGAGCTGGTCCAGTTTCAGGCGAAGAGTGGGGGCGTCCAGCTGATCGACCCCCCTCCGGGCCAATACGATGATGTCGAGCCCACCCAGTTCTTCCTGGCGGTGCCGAAAGCCCTCTCTGCAGTGGCGCTTGAAGCGGTTGCGCTGAACTGCAAGGCGAGCATTTTTCCTGGACACTACGGTGCCAAGCCGCGGTGGTGAGGGTTCGCCCGGGGTCTGGAAGCGGGCCAGCATCAGCAGCTCCCGGTTGGAAACCCTGAGATCGGGCGCATCAAAGACCCGCTTGTAATCGGCAGGGGTCAGCAGTCGATGAGCCCTGCTGAAGCGGGTCGATCCGGGCTGCGTCGTGGGCACGGAGCTGGCGTGGCCCGGCTCGCTGGTCAGGCGGACAGGCGCTTGCGCCCCTTGGCGCGGCGGCGAGCCAGGATTTTCCGCCCTGCCTTGGTGGCCATGCGCGCGCGGAAGCCGTGGTTGCGCTTGCGCTTGATGTTGCTGGGTTGAAAGGTTCTCTTCATGACAGGTAGTTCCGTACGGGCGAGCCGATCGAGTGAACCGCTGGCTCCGATGGTTTGAGGGGGCGCAGGCACCCCGGAGGTCGATGTACAAAGGACGGAAAATTCTACGTAAAAAGCGGCGCTGATGCAATGGACAAGGAGTGCTCATCTCGGCGGAGAGGCCGTGGAGCCGCCACCGACGAGGGCGAAAAGCGGAAAGCGTGGGCCGAACCGGTGGGGTGATTGCTTGTGGACAGCTGGCTCACGGGTTATCAAGAGGTTGTTCACAGGGTGGGGCTGAAAATCAATAATCATGCCATGTTTTATGGTGTTTTCCTTTGCAAGTGGTTGATTGTGCGATTGTTGGCCCTCGCTCCTCGGTGGCGGCGCTGCTGTGGTAAAGGTGTGGATAACCGAGGTGGGTCAAGCGTATAATGCGCAATCATTGCGCCTCGTCGAACCTGGCGGGCGTCGATACGTGGCCTGGTCGACCGTTTCCTCTCATGGGACTGCGACCAGCCGAAGTGTGGGAGAAGGGCTTGGCCGAGGTCACCTGGGAAAAATGCGCCAGCTGTCTGCAGGATGAGCTGCCGAGTCAGCAATTCAATACCTGGATCCGTCCTCTGCAGGCCGAGGTGGAAGAGGGGCAGCTGCGGTTGCTGGCCCCCAACCGTTTCATCCGGGACTGGGTGAATGACCGCTTTCTGAGTCGCATTCGAGAACTGGTGGGAGAGCTCGCTCCGGGGCAGGGTCTGGATGTGGTCGTCGCCGTGGGCGATCGCCCTCTTGGCGGCGCCGTGGCCACCGCCCCTTCGGTGACCCCGACCCCGGCGGCGGAGCCCGGGGGCCGGAGTCGACCTTCGGTGAACATGCCATCCTCGAGTCGTCCTGCCTATTCGCCCCCGCCCCGCCGTGTCGAGGTGGAGGGTGCCATCCAGCACCAGCACTTCCTGATTCCCAACTACACCTTTGCCACCTTTGTCGAGGGCAAATCGAACCAGCTGGCCCGGGCTGCGGCCCGGCAGGTGGCAGAAAACCCCGGCGGTTCTTACAACCCGCTGTTCCTGTATGGCGGGGTGGGCCTGGGCAAGACCCACTTGATGCATGCGGTGGGCAACGCATTGATGGAGCAGAATGCCAATGCCAAGGTGGTGTATCTGCACTCCGAGCGCTTTGTGGCGGACATGGTCAAGGCGTTGCAGTTGAATGCCATCAATGAGTTCAAGCGCTACTATCGGTCGGTGGATGCCCTGCTGATTGACGACATCCAGTTCTTTGCCGGAAAGGAGCGCTCCCAGGAGGAGTTCTTTCACACCTTCAATGCTCTGCTGGAGGGTGGGCAGCAGATGATTCTGACCTGCGACCGCTACCCCAAGGAGATCCATGGCCTGGAGGAGCGGTTGAAATCCCGCTTTGGCTGGGGGCTGACCGTGGCCGTGGAGCCCCCCGAGTTGGAGACCCGGGTGGCCATCCTGATGAAAAAGGCAGAGCAGGCCGACATGGCTCTGCCCCACGAGGCGGCTTTCTTTATTGCCCAGCGCATACGCTCCAATGTCCGTGAGCTGGAGGGGGCGCTAAAAAGAGTGATCGCAAGCGCTCACTTTATGGCGCGAGAAATCGATGTGGAGCTGATCAAGGAATCCCTCAAGGATTTGCTGGCGCTGCAGGAGAGGTTGATCAGCCTGGAGAACATTCAACGGACCACGGCAGAGTATTACAAGATCAAGCTTTCCGACATGATGTCCCGGCGGCGTTCACGCTCCGTGGCCCGCCCTCGCCAGGTGGCCATGGCCCTGGCCAAGGAGCTGACCAACCACAGCCTGCCCGAAATTGGCGAGAGCTTTGGGGGCCGGGACCACACGACGGTCCTGCATGCCTGCAGAAGGATTGAAGAGCTTCGTGAAACCGACCGGGACATCCGGGAGGATTACCAGAACCTGTTGCGCCTGCTGACGACCTGAGCTGGCGCTCGGGCGGCTGTTTTTTCCGTCATCGCTGTGGCTCCATTGCGGGGCTTTATCCATCAGAGAAGAGAACGAGACCATGAGGTTTGTCATCTCCCGAGACACGATTCTCAAGCCGCTCAACTGGGTGGCAGGCGTGGTGGAACGCAGGCAGACCCTGCCCATCCTTGCCAATGTGCTCTTGAGTGTCGAGAACGACCGGTTGACGGTTACGGGCACCGACCTGGAAACCGAGCTGGTGGTTGCCGTTTCTCTGGAAGAGCCCGCCGCCTCGCCAGGCGCGGTAACCCTGCCGGCTAGAAAGCTGGTGGATATCTGCAAATCCCTGCCCGAGGGGGCACAGATCGAAATTGCCGTGGAGGAGCAGCGAGCCACTCTGCGCAGCGGGCGCAGCGGGTTTACTCTGTCGACCCTGCCGGTGGCGGATTTCCCCAAGCTGGAGGATCCGGACCACTCCCTCGCCTTCGAGCTCGAGCGAGCGGATCTGCGCAAGCTGATTGATCGCACAGCCTTTGCCATGGCTCAGCAGGATGTTCGCTATTACCTCAATGGCATGCTGTGGGAGCTGGGCGGTGGTCGGGTGCGGGCAGTGGCCACCGATGGGCACCGGCTGGCTCTGTGCAGCGTGGAGCTCCCTGCCCTGGCTGATGCCGAAGTCGTCCAGGTGATTTTGCCGCGCAAGGCGGTGGGAGAGCTGTCCCGGTTGTTGCAGGAAGAGGGGGAGTCGGTCCACCTGGCGATGGGCAGCCGTCACTTTCGGGCGGAAACCCCCGAGTTCTGTTTTACCTCCAAGCTGGTGGAGGGGCGCTTTCCCGACTATGAGCGCGTGCTGCCCAGGGCTTGCAACCGAACCATCCTCGGTGACCGCGAGCGGTTGCGGCAGGCCTTTCATCGCGTCTCCATACTGGCCCATGAAAAATACCGCGGAGTCAGGATTCAACTGGACGCGGGCCAGATGAGCATTATGGCCAACAACCCGGACCAGGAAGAGGCGCGGGAAGAGGTCGAGGTGCAGTTTGAGGGAGAGCCTCTGGAGATTGGCTTCAACGTCAGCTACCTGATTGATGTAATGGATGTGTTGGTGGGCAGTGAGGCCCGGATCGAGCTGTCCGATGCCAACAGCAGCGCGCTGATTGCCGAGCATGAGGGGGCTGAGGCGATGTATGTGGTCATGCCCATGCGGCTCTGATGAACTGCAGCGAAACCCTATTCATCAAGGGAGTCGAAAAAGGCAGCGGTGAGCTCGAGGTTTCATGCTGACTCGGCTGACCATTGTCCACCTCCGGAATCTGATTGACGTCGAGCTGGAGGGGTTGGCGCAGGTCAACCTCTTCACGGGTGAAAACGGTGCCGGCAAGACCTCATTGCTGGAGGCCCTCCACCTGTTGGGAGCCGGGCGGTCTTTTCGACACACCCAGATCGGGCCGGTCATCCACCACGATGCAGACCATTTGCTGGTTTCCTGCCAATGGCTGGATGAGCGAGGTCTGGGACATACCGCCGGGTTGCAGCGCTGGAAGGATGGTCGGGTTCGAATGCGCCACAACGGTGAATCCCTTGCCACTGTGGCGGAGCTGGCCAGTCTGTTCCCTATGCAGGTCATGAACTCCTCCTCCCTGGAGTTGGTGGAGGGCTCTCCAGTTCAGCGTCGACAACTGCTGGACTGGGGGTTGTTCCACGTGGAACCTGGTTTTTTCCCGGCGTGGCTGGCGGCTCAGCGTGCGTTGCGACAGAGAAATGCCCTCCTCAAGCATGGTAAAATGGACCGTCAGGCCTTGAATCTGTGGACTCATGCCTTTGTCCAGCCGAGCGAGCAGGTCCAGAAGCTGCGCCGGGAATACTTCTCGGGTTTTCGTGAGCAGTTTGATCGCGTGTTGTCCTCCCTGGATCCGGCGCTGGCGAGCACCCTTCAAATCAGCCTCTATCCGGGCTGGGGTGCGGAGCACGGCAGCTTGAGCGAGGCGTTGGAGCGGGGTCTGGAGGTGGATGTGCGCCGCGGGCATACCCGCTTTGGTCCCCATCGAGCCGATATGCGGATCAGTTGCCGGGGGCGTCCGGCCCATGCTGTGCTGTCCCGAGGGCAGACCAAGTTGGTGGCGGCGGCCATGAAAATGGCCCAGGGAAGTCTGTATTCCAAAAGCACGAATCGACCTGGTATTTATCTGGTGGATGACCTGGCGGCAGAGCTGGATGAGCGCTCCCGTCGCAGTGTGGCGGCTCAGTTGAGCGCCCAGCACGCCCAGGTTTTTGTTACCGCCATGGAGGCTGCTGACCTGATGGGTTGCTGGTCGGAGAGCTTGGCTGAGGTGGCTTTGTTCCACGTGGAACAAGGTCGGGTATCACGGCGCTGACTGCGCAACCCAAGATGGTAGACGGGTCCCCCGCTCTCATTGCATGGGGCATGGCGGGTCGGGCTCGTGACTGGAGAGAATCTGTATGACGATCATCAATGAAACCTACGACTCCACCAGCATCAAGGTGCTGAAGGGGCTGGATGCCGTTCGCAAGCGCCCGGGAATGTACATTGGCGACACCGATGATGGCACCGGTCTCCACCATATGGTGTTCGAGTTGGTGGACAACGCGGTGGATGAGGCCCTGGCAGGCCATTGCAGCCTCATCCGGGTGGTGATTCACCCCGATGAGTCGGTGACGGTTTCCGACGATGGTCGTGGCATCCCCACAGAGATTCACGAGGAGGGGGTGTCGGCAGCCGAGGTGATCATGACGGTCCTCCACGCCGGGGGAAAGTTCGGCGACAATGCCTACAAGGTCTCGGGCGGACTGCACGGGGTGGGTGTTTCGGTGGTCAACGCACTGTCCGAGGAGTTGCTGTTGACCATACGCCGAGGCGGCAAGCTGCACGAACAGCGCTACGAACACGGCGTTCCCCAGGGGCCCCTGGCCGTGGTCGGGGATGCGGACAGCACGGGAACCTCGGTGCGCTTCAAGCCCTCTTCGGAAACCTTCAACAATATCGAGTTCAGTTTTGACTATCTGGCCAAGCGCCTGCGGGAGCTTGCCTTTCTGAACCGGGGAGTGGCCATACTGCTGGCCGACGAGCGCAGCGGCGAGCAGGTGGAGTTCCGCTATGAAGGAGGTCTGCAGGCCTTTGTCGAGTTCCTGAACCACAGCCGCAGCACCATCAACCGCGTCTTCCATTTCGATGTGGAGGTGGATGGGGGCATCGGGGTGGAGGTGGCCATGCAGTGGAACGACGGCTACCAGGAAAACATCCACTGCTATACCAACAACATTCCCCAGCGGGACGGGGGAACCCACCTTGCCGGGTTCAGAACGGCCCTGACGAGAACGCTGAACACCTATATCGAGCGCGAGGGCCTGGCCAGAAACCTGCGGGTTCAAACGACCGGTGAAGATGCCCGGGAAGGATTGACGGCGGTGGTCTCGGTCAAGGTGCCCGACCCCAAGTTTTCCTCCCAGACCAAGGAGAAGCTGGTTTCTTCCGAGGTGAGGGGGGCCGTGGAGCAGGCATTGTCCGCCCGGCTTTCCGAGTATCTGCTGGAGAGTCCCCAGGAGGCCCGGTCCATCGTCAGCAAGATGGTGGAGGCAGCCCGGGCTCGGGAGGCAGCTCGAAGGGCCAGGGAAATCACCCGCGGTTCGGAGCTGCTCAGCGTGGCGGGCCTGCCCGGCAAGCTGGCGGACTGCCAGGAAAAGGATCCCTCCCTGTCCGAGCTGTACCTGGTGGAGGGTGACTCGGCGGGCGGTTCAGCCAAGCAGGGCCGGGATCGCAAGACCCAGGCCATTCTTCCGCTGAAGGGAAAGATCCTCAATGTCGAGAAAGCCCAGCGTGACCGGATGCTGTCCTCGGAGGAAATCGCCAACATCGTCACCGCCCTGGGCTGCGGCATCGGCGAGTCGGAGTTCGACATTGAAAAGCTGCGCTACCACAGCATCATCATCATGACGGATGCGGATGTGGACGGTTCCCACATTCGCACCTTGCTGCTCACCTTCTTCTTCCGCCAGATGCGGGAGCTGATCGAGCGCGGTCATCTCTTCATTGCACAACCCCCGCTCTATCGAATTTCCCGGGGTAGACAGCATCAATACCTCAAGGATGAAGAGGCCCTGGCCCACTACCTGACCCAGGTGGCGCTGGATGGCGCCGAACTGTATGTCAATGAAGATGCTCCGCCCATTGCCGGCACGGCGCTGGAAAACCTGGTGCATGACTACCAGGCCGTCATGAGAACCATTGACAGGATGAGCCGGGTCTATCCCGAAGAGGTGCTGAAGGCCATCATCAATCTGCCCACCCTGAAGGTGGATCAGCTCTCTCGGGAGCAGGATGTGCAGACCTGGGTGAATCAGCTTTCGGCGTATATGGAGGCCTCTGGCAAGAATGGCCAGAGCCATCACTTTGATGTGGTAGAGGATCGGGAGCGCCATCTCTACCTCCCCGAAGTGACGGTAACGGCCCATGGTGTGGACAGCCACTACTGCTTTGACCACAGCTTCTTCGTCTCGGCAGAGTATGCAGCCATGGCCAGTCTGGGGGAAAAGCTGGTGGGCCTGATCGAACCGGGCGGCTATGTCCAGCGCGGCGAACGCAACCAGAAGGTGACCCACTTCAGCGAGGCCCTGCAGTGGCTGATGGCCCAGGCAGAGCGAGGCCAGAGCATTCAACGCTACAAGGGATTGGGGGAAATGAACCCCGACCAGCTCTGGGAGACCACCATGGACCCCGAGACCCGGCGCATGCTGCAGGTGACCGTGGACGATGCGGTGGCAGCGGATCAGATGTTCGACACCCTGATGGGAGGCGATGTGGAGCCTCGCCGAGAGTTCATCGAAAGCAATGCTCTCAATGTCATCAATCTGGATGTGTAGGGCAGGCCGGGGAACCCGACGGGTGGGAACAAGTCGACGTAGTGACCCCCCTCCTTCGAGAGGGGGCATGCCGGCTGGAGGCAGGTGATGTCGAGCAGGATTTTTCTGAAACGGGCTCTTTCCTTCGTGGTGCTGGCGGCGGCTCTGGCATCCGGAGCGGCTGCAGACGAGGGAGAGTGGAGCGAAGAGCTTCCCTTTCAGGTCGAGGTGGTGACCCGTTTCGAGGAACCCTGGGCCCTGGCCTTTCTTCCGGATGGTCGGCTGCTGGTGACCGAGAAACAGGGCAAGCTGCTGCTCATGGATGTGGACAGCGGTCGCAGAGAGGAAATCTCTGGCATTCCCGAGGTGGTCCATGGAGGCCAGGGGGGGCTGGGGGACATCGCTCTGCACCCGAGTTTCGAAGACAATGGCCTGGTGTATTTCAGCTATGCGGAAGCCAGCGACGAGCACCGCGGGCGCCAGGGGGCGGCCGTGGCTCGGGCTCGACTGAATCTGGAGTCTTCCGGTTCTGCCAGGCTGGAGCAGCGCGAGGTGATCTGGCGGCAGTACCCCAAGGTCAGTGGCAAGGGGCACTATGGTCACCGGCTGCTGTTTGGCCCCGATGGCATGCTGTGGGTGAGTTCGAGCGAACGGCAGAAGTTTGATCCAGCCCAGGACCTGGCCTCCAATCTGGGCAAGATCCTGCGCCTGAAGGACGATGGCTCTGCCCCGGAAGACAACCCCTTTGCCGATCAAGGTCCCCTCCCCGCCCAGATCTGGACCCTGGGTCATCGCAATGTTCTGGGCATGGCCTTCGATGCAGAGGGCCGGCTCTGGGCCCACGAGATGGGCCCCCGGGGCGGGGATGAGCTCAACTTCATCCAGCGCGGTGAAAACTACGGCTACCCCATCGCCTCTGAGGGGCGCCATTACAGTGGCAAGCCCTTTCCCGCCACCCACGCCGAGCACCCCGAGTTTGCAGCCCCCGTGCTGGTGTGGACTCCGGTCATTTCTCCCTCGGACCTGATCATTTACCACGGTGAGGCCTTTCCCGACTGGCAGGGTCAGGCCCTGATCAGTGGGCTTTCTTCCAAGAGCCTGGTGCAGGTGGAACTGCAGTCCGAGCGCAGCGCCAGAGAGGTGGCGCGCCATGACATGGGCCAGCGCATCCGCGCTGTGGCCGAGGATGAGCGCGGCCAGCTCTGGCTCCTGGAGGATGGGGGTGACCAGGGGCCGGGTCGTCTGCTCAGGCTGACGCCGAAACCCCAGCGGGCCAACGACTGACCCAGGGGCTGCTGCCCTGCTCGATGTGAGAGCTTTTCTTGCGCACCATTTTTCTTTTACTGATTGTCCTTTTCCATTCCCTGACCCTCCAGGCCCTGGATCTCCGGTTTGCTTCCTGGAATATCGAGCGCCTGGGGCATGGTCAGCAGAAGAGCTATGCCACCCTGGCTCGGGTGGCGAACCAGTTTGATTTTCTCGCTATTCAGGAATTGATGACCGAAGAGGCCCTGCACCGATTGCGGCAGGAGCTGGAAAGCGTGTCCGGCGAGCGCTGGGAGGCCATTCACTCGCATCTTCTGGGCCCCGGGAGCTACAAGGAAATGTACGGCTTTATCTGGCGTCGCTCGGCAGTCAGCTACGTCGATGGTGCCGTGGTGTATCTGGATGACAGGCAGCTCTTTGTCCGCGAGCCCTACTCCGCCCGCTTTCGCAGCCGGGCGACCGAGAGAGAGTTTGTGGCCGCCACGGTCCACGTCCTCTACGGTCGCTCGGTGGCGGATCGCGTGGCAGAGGTGGAGGCGCTGAGCCGCTACTGGCAGTGGCTGGAGGAGGTCTACCCCGAGACCTCGTTGTACCTGCTGGCGGGAGACTTCAACCTTGCCCCGAGCCATGCCGCCTGGGCATCGCTGCGGCGCCATGCCCTGCCGCTGATTGTCGAGGGAGCCTCAACCCTCTCTGCCGTGGATGGGCGCTACGCCAATCTCTACGACAACATCTGGCTGCCGCCTCGGCATGTCGACGAGGTGGTTGAAGCCGGGGTGTATCGCTTCCCGCAGCAGCTGGGGTGGAGCCATGAGCAGGCGCGGCGCCATGTCTCCGACCACGCACCGGTCTATGCCCGGATTGGTGCCGGGGCCAGACCCATTCCGAGAGAGCTGCCAGAGGCGAAACCCAGGGCGGCTGTCCCGCGGTCTGGAGCAGAGGCGGTGCGGGGCAATCGGCGCTCTCGGATCTATCATCGGCCGGACTGCCCGGGCCATGGCCGCATCGCCGAGGCCAACCGGGTGCCCTTCGAGAGCCCCGCCGCTGCCGAGGCGGCGGGATATCGGCTGGCGGGCAACTGCCCCTGACCGAGGGCCTCTTTTCAACCAGGCTCGGCAGCGGCCGGGATGCGGTTGAGCTCGGGGTCATTGGGCGGGTTCTTCACGCACCAGGTGCCATCGGGGTGATAGATGTAGGCAACACAGCCGTTGCAGTTGTCACAGGCGGACTCGGTCACCTCGCCACTGCGAAACCGGTTGACCAGGGCCGGGTCGTGGAGAAGCACCCGAGCCATGACCACGGCATCGAACCCCTCTTCCGCAATTGCCTGGTCGACATTCGCCATGGATTTGATGCCCCCCAGATAGGCCAGGGGCATGGTCACGGCCTGGCGGATCTGGCGGCTGTATTCCAGGAAGTACATGGGCTTGAAATCAACCCTGGGGGCGCTCTTTGAGGCAATCTTCAGCATCAGCGAGGTGAGGCGGTCGCCCTTGAGCACCTTGAGGATTTCCTCGGTATTCATGTTGCTGCCGAACATGAACCAGGTGGACTCCACATTGCGCCCGCCCGACAGCACCAGCAGATCGGCCCCGGCCCTCTCCAGGGCCTGGGCGGTCACTCTTCCGTCGGCGGCGGTGGCGCCCTTTCGAACCCCGTCGGCGACATTGATCTTGGCGATCACGGCGAGCTCGTCGCCCACCGCTTCCTTGACGGCAGCCAACACCCTGGCGGGAAAACGCACTCGATTTTCGGCGCTTCCACCGTACTGGTCCCGGCGTCGATTGCTCAGGGGGGAGATGAACTGATTGAGCAGATAGCCATGGCCCATATGCAGTTCCACCGCGTCAAAGCCGGCTTCCCGGGCAAGCTCTGCCGCAGCGACAAACTCTGCGATCACCTGCTCCATGTCCGCCTCGGTCATGGCTCGCTGCAGTAGGTTGCCCTTGAGCAGGCCGGCCGCGTTGATGCCCGATGAGGCGCTCATGGTCCGCCCCTTCACTCGCAGGCCGGTGACAAAGGAGCCCCCATGGGTGATCTGGGCCGAGATGGCCGCCCCCTCGGCGTGGACGGCCCGGGTGAGCGCGAGGAGGTCGGGCAGAATTTCCCTGCGCATCCAGATCTGGTCCGGCAGGGTGCGCCCGAGCTCAGAGACCGCCATATAGGCCACGGTGGTCATGCCCACACCGCCGCGGGCGAGGTCCCGATGATGCTTGACCATCGCTCGGGTGGGCCGCCCATCCCGGGACATGGCCTCGTTGGCACCGGATTTGATGAAGCGGTTGCGAAGGGTCAGCGGGCCAATGGTCAAGGGTTCAAAGGCAGGTGAGGAGGTGGTCATGCGCGGTACCTGACTGGCTGTGGAAGAGATATGCCGGCGGCAGGAGAGGCCGGTGGAGCCCCCTATCCTAGCAGTACGGCGCGATATTTCGCAGCGGGTTTGAAGGGTGGGGAACTTTGGCCAGAAGAGGATATCGATGCAGCGATGCAGGGAATAATGCCAACGGAAGCCCGTCCCGGTCTACCTGCTCTGGATGCCGCCCTGCCCTCCCTGACTTGTCGAGGTCCTCGCCATGAATCATGATCTGAGTGGGAAAACCATTGCTATGCTGGCCACCGATGGTGTCGAGCAACAGGAGCTGGAAGAGCCCAGAGAGGCGCTGCAGAAAGCCGGCGCCACCGTTCATGTGGTATCGGTTCACGGCGGCAGCATCCGCGCCTGGAATCACCGCGACTGGGGAGACGAGATTGCCGTGGACCGGACGCTGGATGAGGTCAGCGCAGAGGATTACGATGGGCTGGTGGTACCCGGCGGGGTCATGAGCCCCGACGCGCTGCGCACCCATCCCGGGGCCGTGTCCCTGGTCCGGGAGTTTGATCAGGCAGAAAAGCCCATGGCCTCTCTGTGCCATGGACCCTGGATGATGGTGGAGGCCGATGTGGTCAACGGGCGCAGGCTGACTTCCTGGCCCTCGCTGCGCACGGATCTGGTCCATGCCGGAGCCCAGTGGGAAGACAGCGAGGTGGTGGTGGACTGTGGAGTGGTCACCAGCCGTGGTCCCGATGACCTGCCGGCCTTCTGTGCCAGGATGGTGGAGGAAATGGCCGAGGGCCGGCATCCTCGCCATCGCTCTGGATCGAGCGACCAAGCCCGGCCACAAGGTTGAGGTGGAGCGGACCATGCCTTACTCTCCGGGCAGCACAGCGAGCCGTCTTGCCCGATATCAGACCAGTGAAGGAAGCACTATGAAGCGACTTGGAGCAGCCATCCTGTTTGTCACCCTGGGAGGAGCAGCCCAGGCAGCGGAGCCTCTCTCCGTCGAACTGCATCGGGCCACTGCCGAAGGGCCGGGCGAGTCGGTGGGCAGTATCCAGCTGGAAGAACATGCCCATGGCGTGCTGTTCAGCCCCGATCTCAACGGCCTGGAGCCCGGTCTGCATGGCTTTCATGTCCACGAGCACCCCGACTGCGGGCCGAGCACCAATGATCAGGGCGAGACGGTTCCCGCGGGAGCGGCCGGGGGACACTATGATCCCGAGGACAGCGGTGAGCACCTGGGTCCCTGGGGAGAGGGCCACCGGGGCGATCTGCCCGCCCTGTTTGTCGATGAGCAGGGGCGAGCCACCCATCCCGTGCTGGCACCGCGGCTGAGCCTTTCCGAGCTGAAGGGGCGCTCCCTGATGGTCCACGCCGGTGGAGACAACTACTCCGACCACCCCAGCCCCCTGGGCGGGGGCGCAGGCCGGGTCGCCTGTGGAGTCATCGAGGGGTAGGAGCCCATCGCCACCCGGGGCCGGCAAGCCAGTCGGCCCCGTTCTGGCCGCGGGGCTGGACCGCTGTTGGAGTCCTCCATGTCACAGGCATATCCTCGCCCCGCCCGGGCCAATTATGCGCTGGCCGTACTGCTGCTGGCCTACATCCTCTCCTTTGTCGACCGCAATGTGCTGTCGCTGCTGGTGGGACCCATCCGCAGCGATCTGGGCATTTCGGATTTCAGCTTCAGCATTCTCCACGGCTGGGCCTTCACCCTTTTCTATATTGGCCTGGGCATTCCCATAGGCTGGCTGGCGGACCGCTACAGCCGCCAGCGCATCATTTTCCTGGGCGTGCTCTTCTGGAGCCTGATGACCTGTCTGTGCGGCTTTGCCGCCAGCTTCTGGATGCTGTTTCTGGCCCGGGTCGGCGTGGGGGTGGGCGAGGCCACCCTGTCGCCCTCGGCCTACTCCCTCATGAGCGATTACTTCCCACCCCGGCGGCTTCGCTGGGCCACGTCGATCTTTACCATGGGCATCACGCTGGGCAGCGGCCTGTCCTATCTGCTGGGTGGCTGGCTGTATGATCAGTTCGAAGCGCTCGATCGGACCGCCCTGCCCTGGCTGACCGACTTTCACTCCTGGCAGCTCACCTTTGTGGCGGTGGGCCTTCCAGGCATTGGCGTTGCAGCACTGCTCCTGGCCGTGCGGGAACCCCCGCGGCGGGAGCTCGATTCGAGCAGCAGCCAGACCCTGTCCCTGGACCAGGTGGCGAACTGGCTGCGCAGGCATCGTCGCTTTTACCTCGGTCTGTTCATGGCCGTGTCGATGCTGTCCATCATCGGCTACGGCATGCTGGGCTGGTTTCCCGAGCTACTGTTTCGAAACTATGGCATGTCCCGCAGTCAGGCGGGGGCGGCCCTGGGCCTGATCTTCATGGTGGCGGGCACTGCGGGGAGCCTGTCCGGCGCCCTCTTTTCGGGCTGGCTGCAGCGCCTGGGTCACGAGGACGCCAACCTGCGCCTGGTCATGGTGGTGGCGGCCACCCTGGCGCTGCCGGCCACCCTCCTCCCCCTGATGCCAAATGCCACCCTGGCGTTGGCGCTGGCCGTGCCGGTGATCTTCCTCCACTACACCCATTTTGGCGTGGCCATGGCCGCCCTGCAGCTGGCCAGTCCCAACCGCATGAGGGCCCAGGTCTCTGCCCTGATGCTGCTGCTGGCCAACCTTTTTGGCCTGGCTTTGGGGGGCAGCATCGTGGCATCGCTGACCGATTTTGTCTTCGGCGAAGACCAGGCGCTCCGCTATTCACTGGCGCTGGTGGCGGCCCTGACCTATCCGGCGGCAGCCCTGCTGGCAGGGCGTGCTCTGCTGCCCTATCGGCAGCTGCTGGCCGGCAGCGGAGAGCTTCGGAGTCCCTCGATGGGGGCGGCAGAACACCGCCTGGCGCGCTGAGGATGGTGCACACGGGGAGGACCCGCCCGGAATGGGCTGGTACAGTGAAGCCTATCTGGAATGGGAGAACCGGTGATGTTGTCGAACAGGCGGATAGTGATAACGGGTGCCAGCGGTGCGCTGGGCCAGAGTGTGGTGGAGCGGGCCCGGGCCGAGGGGGCCACTGTGGTGGCGCTGGATCTGCATCGCAGGGAGGGCTGCCAGGCTCACGAGTTTCACGAAGTGGATCTGACGCGCAGCGAGGCCGTCGAGGAAGTGATCGGCCGCCTGGAGACCTTCGATGTGTTGTTCAACCTCGCCGGGGGGTTTGCCATGGGCAGCTCGGCGTGGAGCGCGGACGACGGGGACTGGGAGCGCATGATGCAGCTCAATGTCACCACTCTGCGCACCGTGCTCAAGGCGGCCGTCCCCCGACTGCTGGAGCGAGACCGTGGCGCCATCGTCAACGTGGGGGCACTCGGCGCCCTGTCTGGCGCTGCTGAAATGAGCGCTTACTGCGCCGCAAAGAGCGTGGTCATGCGGTTGACGGAGAGCCTCTCGGAAGAGTTGCGACACCGGGGCATCCAGGTCAATGCCGTGCTGCCCAGCGTCATCGACACCCCCGCCAACCGCGCCGGCATGCCCGATGCCGATCCCTCCAAATGGGTGAGCCCCCGGGACCTGGCCAGCGTCATCTGTTTTCTCGGCTCGGCCAATGCGGCGGCCATCCATGGCGCTCTGATTCCGGTCCGCGGTTTGTCTTGAAGCCCCCGGGCATGCAGAATTACAGTGCTCTCTGCCCGCAGTTACAGGGCGGAGCAGGGGTAAAAACAACCTTTCCGGGGTGGCCAGGTGGCTGAACAACCACGTATGACGACCATTGAGGTGAGCAAGGAGGACATCAAGTTTTCCGCTGCCCACTTCACCATTTTCAGTGCCACGGAGCGAGAGCGGCTCCATGGGCACAACTATTTCATCTCGGTGTCCTTTACGGCTCCGGTGGGGGACAACGGGCTGTGCTTCAGCTACGGAGACATCAAGCAGCGTCTGCGCAGCCTGAGCGCCGAGCTGGATGAATACCTGCTGCTGCCGGCCCGCTCCCCGCATCTGACCATCGAGGAGGAGGGCCCCTATTACCGGGTCCATTACGCCGACGAGGTCATGTACTTCCTGCAGTCCGACACCCGGTTGCTGCCGGTGCGCAACATCACCATTGAAGAGCTGTCGGCCTGGCTGCTGGATGTGCTGCTCCAGGATGAGGACTTCGTCCGCAAGGCCCGGCTTCATCATGTGCAGCTCAAGGTGGCCTCCGGGGCCGGACAATGGGGATCGACAGAGTGGTGGGCAGGGCAGAAACAGCCATGACGACTGACAAGACGGACCAGGTCCTGGTCATCACCGGGGGAACCCGCGGCATCGGGCTGGCCACCTGCCAGCGCTTTCTCGAGCAGGGGTATCGGATCATCAACCTGTCCCGGTCCGACTCCCCCCTGCCCGAAGTCACCCAGCTTCGAGTGGACCTGTCCAGCCTGGACTGGGTCGACGCCGCCGCCGAGCCCCTGTCCCGGGCCGTGGGCCGTCCCGATCGGCTGGTGGTCATCCACAATGCGGCCACGCTGTACAGTGACAGCGTGCAGGATCTGGATGCTGCCCAGCTGGCCCAGGTGATGCAGACCAACGTCATTGCCCCGCTGCAGCTCAACCAGTGCCTGCTCCCGGTCATGGGCGAGGGTTCATCCATCCTCTACGTGGGTTCTACCCTCAGTGAAAAGGCCGTGGCGGGAAGCTGTTCCTACGTCACTTCCAAGCATGCCCTGGCAGGGCTGATGCGCTCGACCTGCCAGGATCTGGCGGGGACAGGCATACATACCGCCTGTGTCTGCCCCGGCTTTACCAACACGGAAATGCTGTGCGCCCATGTCGGCGGCGAAGCAGAAATCCTGGCAGCCATCGCCGAAGGGGTGACCTTCAAAAGACTGGTGGAACCAGAGGAAATTGCTCGGTTATTGTCCTTCTGCGCAGACAATCCCGCCATCAATGGCGCCGTGCTCCACGCCAACCTGGGTCAGATCGAGCACTGAATCCCCCTGGCTGTTCAGCATGGAAGCAGACGGCAGCAGCCAGGCGGAGGTCGAGCATCTTGAGCACTTCGCACTTGTCGAGGCGTTGATCTCCCACCCTCTTCCCGGGGGTTCTCTCCTCGTCTTGCCGGCGAACGCCGTCGCCTTTCAATGACCCCAAGTCCCATCTGCTGGCCCCGCTCTTGCGGGGACAGCAGCGAGATTCTCTCGGTGAAAGCCGCACCGCCCTCCCCCGGCCGGGCGCAGAGCGCTCCGACCCTGCAGCCCTCCGCCGCTTTCCTTGTCTGCAGCGCTTTCAAGGGGGACAACCCCGGATCAGGAAGATCTTGACTGCCCTCGGTGATCTGTTAGTTTAATCCATCTACCTTAAAGCGGGGGCAGTCATGACGGACTCACGGCCAGAGGAAGAACAGCGGGCAGCAGAGCGGTTGCTTGCCGGCCAGGCCTGGGATGATTATTGCGATACGATCCGCCTGGCCGGGCACCAGATCGAGCAGCTGGGCGATGGCCTCAGCAACCTGGATCGGGCCGAGTGGTATCGCTTTCTCACCCGGTTGATGCGCAATGGGCTGGAGCGGTTCGTGGAAAATCGCGACCCGGGCAACCCGCGTTTTCGCGATGCCCCCTGGCGTTGCTTCATCAATCTGCAAAACCCCGACCAGGACCATCTGATGGCCGAGCTCCCCCTGGGCAGCGGCAAGGATTTCATCATCCGGGGAGAGCGCGGTACCGTGCCCTATTTCATTCTCTCCACCTGGACTGCGGCCGAGCCCGCGGTGCCGGGAGCCAGCAGCTGGGCCGACCAGGGCCTCGAGGGCCTGGAGGATTTCAACCCCGCGCTGCTGCAAACCGGCGACTTCATTGCCAGCGGCGACCTGCAATACGACGCCGAGGGTCGTTTCGAGATCGTGCTGAGCCCTGAGCCGGGGCCGGGCAACCGGCTGCGCCTGGATGAAGACACCACCGGCATCATCGTGCGGGTGGTCTACGAAGATCGCACCAGCGAACAGCCGCCCCGGTTTACCCTGACCCCCGCGGAGGGGCGTCGGATCCAGCCTCTGGAGCCGGCGGCCCTGAGCAACAACCTGGCCAAGGCTGCCCAGCTGGTGCTGGGGTATACCGGGCTGGTGACCGACTGGTGGCAGAGCTTCGAGCCCCGCGCCAACCAAATTCACTTCTCCATGGAGCGCTACCTCAGCAATGGCGGGGTCGCCGATCGCGAGTTCGGTTTCAGTGCCTGGCGAAAGGAGCACAATGAAGCCCTGGTGGTGGAGTTCACCCCCCCCGACTGCGAGTACTGGATTTTCCAGCTGTGCAACCTCTGGCAGGAAAACCTGGATACCTATGAGCAGGGCAATGGCTACATCAACAATCGCACCGCCCGCCTGGAGGCTGACGGCAGCGTGCGGGTCATCATTGCCGACCGCGATCCCGGTGTCGGGGGCAACTGGATGGACTCCCTGTCCCATACCCAGGGAATGATGGGATTGCGCCTGATTCAAACCCGTGGCGTACCGGTCGTGCGCTGTCTGCGGGGTCCCCTGGAGGCTCTGGAGCGCGACGGCATCCAGGCCCTCGCCCACCATTTCGAGGAGCAAGAGGCATGAAGTTCTGGCAGGCCGTAGCGTGGATGGAGCCCGAGCAGCTGGTTCCCGTGGCTCAGTTTGCCGAGGAGCTGGGCTTCGAGGGCGTGCTCAACGCCGACCACGGGGTCTTCCCTCAGGACGTGCAGTCCGTCTACCCCTATTCCGAGGACGGCAAGCCCCCCATGTCGCCCGACTCGCCCTACCCCGACTGCTGGGTCAGCATTGCCTTCATGGCCGCGGCAACCCGGCGGCTGCGGTTTTCCACCTCGATCTACGTGCTGCCCCTGCGCAACCCCTTCGAGGTGGCACGGGCGACCGGCACCCTGGCCATTCTGAGCAAGAACCGCTTTGCCCTGGGCATCGGTGCGGGCTGGATGAAGGACGAGTTCGACATCTACGGCGTGGAGTTTGCCGGCCGGGGCAAGCGCATGGACGAGATGATGGAGGTGCTGAAAAAGCTCTGGGGCGGCGGCATGGTGGAACACCATGGGCCCCACTTCGACTTTCCGCCCCTGCAGATTTCACCGGCTCCCGAGCGGCCGGTGCCGATCATCGTCGGGGGTGCCAACCCCGCCGCCCTGCGCCGGGCCGCCCAGCGGGGAGACGGCTGGATCGGAGCCGGCAACACCGCCGAGGAAGTGCCGGCCATCCTGACCGAACTGAAGCGGCTGCGCCGGGAAGCCGGTCGGGAGCAGGAGCCCTTTGAAACCATCGTGGGCCTGTCCTCGGGCATGGAGATCGACACGCTGAAGCGGCTTCGGGATCAGGGCATGACTTCGGCGGTGAGCTATCCTTTCCACTATTCCCTGGGAGTCCGCTCCAGCCTGGACGACAAGAAGAGAGTCATGGAGCAGTTCGCCAATACCTTTATCCGCGCTTTTTCCTAGCAAGGGAGCCCGTCATGTCCGCACCGCAGCAGCTGGCCCAGCTGGGTCTGCCCCCCATCGATCAGGTGGCCTTCGTCGTTCGGGACCTCGACAGCTGGACCCGTCGCCACGAGGCCCTGTTTGGCCCCTTCCACTACATGGATGGCTCCGTGCCCGCCAGCCAGTACCGGGGTCGAGAAAGCGATGTCGAGCTCAAGCTGGCCTTTGGTCGCAGCGGCGATCTGGAAATCGAATACATCGAATGGGTCAGCGGCGACAGCCCCCATCGGGAGTTTCTCGAAGCCGGCGGTGAGGGGCTGCACCACGTGCGCTATCGGGTCGAGGACCTTCAGGCCTGGCTGCCTCGCTTCGAGGAGCTGGGCTTCGAGCCCATCTGGTTCAAGCAGTTCAGCAGCGACACGGCCTTTGTCTACCTGGAACATGCCGGGGACTCGCTGATCGTGGAGCTGCTGCAGATGCCCGAGGGTGGCCCCGGCGAGTGAGGGCCGGCGCCACCCCGGGGGCGGTTACCAGAGTCCCCGGCCCCCATCGATGATGTGGTCGGCGCCAGTGATGTAGGACGACTCCTCGGACGCCAGGAAGACCAGCAGGCTGGAGACCTCGTCCAGGCTGGCGGGACGGCGCAGGGGGATGGCCTGGAGCTGTTCTTCATCGACCCCTGAAAACATGCCGGTGTCCGCGACGGCGCCGGGCAGCACGGCATTGACCCGAATGTTGTCCGGGCCCAGATCGTAGGCCGCCGAGCGGGTCAGCCCCCGGATGGCCCACTTGGACGCCCCGTAGATGGCGTGCCAGGGAATGCCCCGGCTGCCGGCCAGGGAAGAGAGGTTGATGATGCTGCCGCCGCCCCGCTGGCGCATGACCGGAACGGCCTTACTGATGCCCAGCCAGCTGCCATAGACATTGATGTCCAGCAGTTTCTTCACCTGGGCGGGTTCGGCCTCGTCCACCGGCTGGACAAAATACAGGGCGGCGTTGTTGATGAGAATGTCCAGGCCGCCAAAGTCTTCGATGGCGGTGGCGACGGCGCGGTCCCAGTCCTGCTCCGAGGACACATCGTGGGCGACGAAGCGGGCCTGGTCGCCCAGCTCTCGGGCCAGGGCCTCCCCCTTGTCCTGCTGCAGGTCAGTCAGCACGACCTGGGCCCCCTCAGCGAGAAGTCGCCGGGCATGGTGGGCCCCCATGCCCTGGGCAGCGCCGGTAATCAGTGCAATCTTGTTCTGGAGTCGGGCCATCGGTCTTCTCTCGGCAAGGTAGTGAATGGGCAGTGAGTAAAAAGGGTGTGCGAGCGCTCAGTCGGCGGCGGGAGGGCGCTGTCCGTCGCACAGCACCTCGGTGACCCGCTCGGTATCCATGTACTCCTTCAGCTGCAGGATCTTGCCGTCCTCGCTGAAGGTGAACAGAAAATGATATTCGTTGTGGTAGCGTCGACCGCTGTGGTGGCGGCCCTCCGACCAGGCTTCCACGGCCACCCGGTTGTCCTCGGCGGTCATGCCGGTGAGGGTGAAGCGAATGCCCTCGGGAAAAGTATCGAAGATGGCGTCTGCCGCGGCGGCGATCCGGTCGCGGTCAAAGGTCCCCGAGATCAGGGTGTTGCCCATGGTGCGCACCTGGCCGGAGGGGGCATAGGCGGCCACGATGGCGGCCACATCGCCGCGGTTCATGGCGGCCAGAAACTGCTCGACCAGGGCCTTGTTGCGCTGGGTATGGGGCATGATCATCTCCCATCAGGACGGGGAATTGCAGGGCCCGTTCACACGATTTTGATTCTCGCTGCTGGCGGCCACACCGGGTCGGGCCAGACAGAGCGAGTGCGGTGCCGTCATTCTACATCAATGCATGACCACGATGCCGGGCAGAACAAGCCTTTCAGCCCTCGCTACGGGTTTGCAGGAGACCCAGTTTAAGTTAATCTCCTTAACCTCGTCGACCGTCGCCTCCGGACCACGGTCCGGAGGCCGACCCAACCCGGGGTGGGTGGTGTCGCCGGTCAGGGCGAGCCCACGCCAGCCCACAGCGGAATGAGGACCATTGATGAGCAAGGCGATTCGCATCGACGACCTCCACACTCCCCGGCTGGACGAGGTGCAGCGGGAGGCCCTCGACCAGGGCGAGGGTCTGGTGGTCGATCTGTCCGTGGACGGCATTCTCGAGCGCGCCCGCGCCCAGGCCGGTCTGGACGATTTTGGCCCCGATGACTTTCGGCAGCGGCTCGAGCTGCTGGTGGATGAGTGGGGCAGTGACCCCGACATCTACGGCCTGCATCGCCAGGTGCTGCACGACTACCTGGTGCGCTATGCCAGCAACCGCCTGCTCATTCAGGACCAGTGGCGTCGCCACCCCGAAATTCTGAATGAAGAAATTCGCCGGCCCATCATCGTGGCGGGGCTGCCCCGGTCGGGCACCACCCACCTGGTCAATCTGCTGGCCGCGGATGAGCGGCTCCACTCCCTGCCCCTCTGGGAGGCCTGTGAGCCAGTGCCCCGGCCCGGGGAGGTGGCCACCGGCGACGCTGGGGACCCCCGCCACCAGCGCTGTGCCGAGGCCTGGGAGGGCATGCAGGCGACCATGCCCCTGCTGGCGGCCATGCATCCCATGGACCCCGACCACATCCACGAAGAGCTGGAGCTGATGGGGCCGGATTTTGCCTCCTACAACTTTGAGTGGTTGAGCCCTTCCCCCCGCTGGCGGGATCACTACCTCGCCACCGACCAGACGCCCCACTACGAATACCTGCGGGATGTCCTCAAGCTGCTGCAGTGGCGCCGCGGTCCCGGGCGCTGGGTGCTGAAGTGCCCCCAGCATCTGGAGCAGCTGTCGGTGCTGCGCAAAGTCTTCCCCGATGCCACGGTGGCCATCACCCATCGCGACCCCGTCGCGGTCATTCAGTCTGCGGTCACCATGCTGGCCTATGGGGATCGTATGCGCCGTCGCCGCATCGATGCCCAGAGGCTGATCGACTACTGGACCGACCGGGTGGAGCAGTTGCTGCGAGCCTGTGTGCGCGACCGCTCGGTCTGGCCCGAGGAGCAAAGCATCGACGTGCTGTTCCACGAGTTCATGGCCGACGATCTGGCCATGGTGGAGCGCATCCACCAGCGGGCCGGACTGGCGACCACGGCCGAGGCCAGGGAGCAGCTGGCCCGCTACATGGCGGCCAATCCCCGGGGCAGCCAGGGCCGCATGGTCTATGACCTGAAGGGGGATTTTGGCGTCGATCCGGCGGAGCTGAGAGAGCGCTTTGCCTTTTATTTCGAACAGTTTCCGGTTCGCCCGGAAGTCCAGTGATCCAGCGAGGGGAGCAGCCATGAGCCAGCCAGAAAACTCCGTTCAATATCAATACCAGGGTGCCCGGGTACTGGTTACCGGTGGCACCAGCGGCATCGGCCACGCCATCGCCCACGCCTTTGCCCGGGCCGGCGCCCGGGTTCACATCACCGGCACCCGGGCCCGGGCCGAGGACTATGACGTGGATCTCGGCCCCTTTGCCTACCATTCGCTGAACATGACCGACAGCGAAGCCATTCAGGCCCTGGCCGACGAGCTGGATGGCCTGGATGTCCTCATCAACAATGCCGGCGGAGTCTGGCCGGCCGGGGATGAGTACGAGCCCGAGGGCTTTGAGGCCTCGCTGCGCCTCAACTTGTTGTCCGGCTATACCCTGGCCCACGCCTGCCGGGAGCTGCTGGCCGCCAGCACCCTGCCCGGTGGCGCCAGCCTCATCGGCATCGCCTCGCTGTCTTCCTATCTGGCCGTCACCGTGGTGCCCGGCTACGGAGCTGCCAAGGCGGGGCTGGTGCAGCTGGCCAAGACCCTGGCCACCGAGTGGGCCGACCAGGGCATACGGGTCAACAATGTGGCAGCCGGCCACGTGATCACCCGCATGACCGGACACATGCCTGACGACCCCGAGGCCAGCGACCCCATTCTCCAGCGCACTCCGCTGCGCCGCTGGGGGCAGCCCGAGGAAATTGCCGATGCGGTGCTGTTTCTGGCCAGCTCGGGAGCCTGCTTCATCACCGGCGAGACCCTGGTGGTGGATGGCGGCTACTCGGTGGTGGGCTGAGAAAATCCGCGGGGCTTGTGGAGTGGCAAGCCAGGGAGTAGCGTAGACGGGGTCGGCCGTTCCAAAACAATAATTCAGCGCCGAGGAGACCGCCATGCCCAGCCTGTCGCCCCTGCTGCCCGACATCGATTTTGCCCACCATGAAGTACCGAATCTGCACGCGCTGCTGGCGTCGCTGCGCGAGCAGGGCCCGGTGGTGCCGGTGGTCTACCACGGCGAGCCGGTCTGGCTCATTCTGGGCCACGCAGAGCTGAGCCAGGCCTTTGTCGACGAGGTGCACTTCGAGGGAGCCGCCGCCTATCGGCTCCACGCGGCTCCGGCCATGGGAAAAACCATCCAGACCATGTCGGGAGAGGAGCACCGCATTCATCGCAGTCTGCTCTCGGTGCCCTTCTTCCCACGCCAGGTGCGCAGCCAGGTGGAAACCCTCATCGAGCCGGCCATCGACGAGGTGCTGGACCGGGTGGAAGGGCAGTCGGAGGTGGACCTGGTCGCCGCGGTGGCCCAGCCCTTCCCCTTTCGGGTCATCTCCCTGTTGCTGGGCCTGCCCATCGACGATGAGCCGCAGATGCTGGAGTGGGCGCTCAAGTTGCTGGACTATCCCTGGGATCCCGAGGGAGCGCTGCGGGCCCGGCGGGAGTTCAGCGATCATCTGAAGCCGGTCATCCAGCAGCGGCGGCGGTCTCCCGGCGAGGACCTGATCTCCATCCTGGTCACTGCCGAGGTGGAGGGAGAGCGACTGGACGACGAGGCCATCATGGCCTTTTGCCGCATTCTCTTCCCCGCCGGTTCGGACACCACCTACAAGAATCTCGGCTGCCTGCTTCATGCCGTGCTGAGCCAGCCCGGGCTGCGCGAGCGGGTGCTGGCCGGGCCTGAGGAGCGGGAGGCCATCGTCAGCGAGGGCCTTCGCTGGGAGCCCCCCACCGCCCTGCTGCCCCGGCGCTGCACCCGGGACACCGAGCTGGGCGGAATGCCCTTCCGGGCCGATACCTGGGTGCTGTTCGGCATCGCGGCAGCCAACAGCGACCCCGCGGTCTTCGAGGAGCCGCGCCGCTTCGACCCCGACCGGGACCATCGCAAGTCCCTGGTCTTTGGGCGCGGCCAGCATTTCTGCCTGGGTTCTCACCTGGCCCGGCGCGAGCTGGAAACGGCCATTCAGCGGCTTTGCGAGCGCTTTCCCGACATGGTTCTGATGGCGGATCGGCCGGTGGACATCATCGGCGGCGTGCTGCGCGGGCCCAGAGAGCTATGGGTTCGCCCGAGGGGCTGATGCCGGATCAGCGGTGATCTGCCGATGATGGCTCGGTCTGCGATGGCCTCTCCCAGCTCTCAATCCGGCTCTCGATCCACTCTTCCACTTCGGCAATCAGGCTCCGGCTGTCCCGGCCCGCGGTGGCCAGAGGGGGGCTGAGGGCCACGTCGATGGTGCCGGGATACTTCAGAAAGCGGCGGGCGGGCCAGTATTTGCCCGCATTGTGGGCGACGGCCACCACGGGAACTCCGGCATCGATGGCCAGCTGGGCGCCACTGCGTGCGTAGTTGCCCCGTTGGCCGTAGGGAATGCGGGTTCCCTCGGGGAACAGATAGACCGAGCAGCCGCGACCCAGCCGATCCAGGCCCTGCTGGCGGATCTGCCTCAGGGCCTGCCGGGGGTTGCCGCGGTCGATGGCGATGGGGTGAATCTGGCGAATGGTCCAGCCAAAGCCGGGGATGCGCAGCAGCTCCCGTTTCAGCACCGGTACACTGGGCGTCTTGAGCAGCTGCAGATAAAAGGTTTCCCAGGGGCTCTGGTGCTTGGCCAGCAGCACACAGGCACCCTCGGGCAGTTGTTCTCGCCCACTGACCCGATAGCGGATGCCACAGCTGAGGCGCAGCCAGCCCAGAACGGCCCGGTTCCACCACATCAGATAGCCGTAGCGCCAGCGATAGGGAGCCAGGCTGAGCAACAGCAGGGCGGTCACGCTGAACCACAGCACCAGGCCGAGGTAGCCCAGATAGAACAACAGGGTGCGCAGGGCCGTCATCAGGGGGTCAGGGCTCCCTTCAGCACCGCCTCGGCCACGGCGGCGAGGTCCGGATAGATGGCCAGCCTGGCCGGTTCGGGCAGGGGGGTGCGCTCGAGCTCTGCCAGGGTGCGCCGGCCCTTGCCGGTGGTCACCAGTACGGGTCGGCAGCCCCGGGCCAGGCCTGCCTCCAGGTCCCGCCGGCTGTCGCCCACCATCAGGCTGTCCGCCAGGGGCCAGTCCAGCTGCCGGGCCAGCTGGTCCAGCAGGCCGGGTCGGGGCTTGCGGCAGTCACAGCCCTCGTCGGGGTGGTGGGGGCAGTGGACGATGGCGTCGATTCGCCCTCCTCCCTCACCCACTCGCTGAAGCAGCCGCTGGTGCATGGCGTCCAGGTCTGCCTGCTGAAACAGGCCTCGCCCCAGCCCGGACTGGTTGGTGGCCACCGCCAGGCGATGGCCAGCGCGGCTGAGCGCCACCATGGCCTCGATGCTGCCGGGCAGGGGCTGCCACTCCTCGAGGCTCTTGATGTAGTCGTCGGAGTCGCGATTGATGACCCCGTCCCGGTCCAGAATGATGTGCATGTTCAGCCAGCCAGCAGCGAGATGTCCGCCACCTCCATGAACAGTTGCCGGAGCCGGCGAAGCAGCGCCAGGCGGTGATGGCGCAGCTCGACGTCCTCGGCCATGACCATGACCTCGTCAAAGAAGCGGTCCACCGGCTCTCGCAGGGCGGCCAGGTCGGCCAGGGCCTCTTCATAGCGGTGCTGGTCGAGCAGAGGGCGCACCACCTGCTCGCGCTCCTGCAGGGCCTGGGCCAGGGCCTGCTCGGCGGGTTCGATGAGCCGGGCCGGGTCGAGGTCGACGTGATCCAGCTCGCTGCCGGCCCGGCTGAGCAGGTTGGAGACTCGCTTGTTGGCCGCTGCCAGGGCCTCGGCCTGGGGCAGCTGGCTGAAGCGGTGGACGGCGTGGACCCGCTGGTCGATGTCCAGGGGGCGGGACAGGTGGCGGGCACTGACGGCCTGAAACACCTCGGTGGCGATGTTCTCTTCCTCGTACCAGGCGCGGAAGCGATCCAGCATGAAGGTGAGCACTCGCTTCGTCAGCCCCTCCCCGTCGATGCGGTCTCCCAGGGCATCCTGGGCCGCCTCCAGCAGGGGCTGGAGATCCAGGTCCAGCTCCCGCACCACGCACAGCCGGAGGATGCCCTGGGCGGCGCGGCGCAGGGCAAAGGGGTCCTTGGAGCCGGTGGGCAGCTCGCCAATGCCGAAGATGCCCACCAGGGTGTCCAGTCGATCGGCGATGGCCAGAGCCATGCCGGTGGGGGTTTCGGGCAGGGCATCGCCGGCAAACCGGGGTCGATACTGCTCCTCCAGGGCCAGGGCCACTTCCTCGGGCTCGCCATCTCGAAGGGCATAGTAGCGCCCGGCCACGCCCTGCAGGTCGTCGAATTCCAGCACCATCTCGGTGACCAGGTCGCACTTGGCCAGCTCGGCCGCCCGTCGGGCCCAGTCGGGGTTGCCGCCGATGGCTTCGGCGATGCGCTCTGCCAGCCGGCTCACGCGGAGGGACTTGTCCCACATGCTGCCCAGCCGGTCCTGGAAGACGATGCCCTTGAGCTGTTCCCGGCGATCGGCCAGAGGGCTGCGGCGGTCGGTGTCATAGAAGAAGGCGGCATCGGCCAGCCGCGGGCGGATGACCCGCTCGTTGCCCTGGATGACCTGGGCGGGGTCCTGGCTGTCGATGTTGGCGACAAAGATGAAGTGGGGCAGCAGGTTGCCCTCATCGTCCACCACGGGGAAGTAGCGCTGGTGCTCCTGCATGGAGGAGATCAGGGCCTCGGCGGGGACTTCGAGGAAGCGGGCGTCAAAGCTGCCCGACAACACCACGGGCCACTCCACCAGAGCGGTGACCTCATCCAGCAAGGCCTCGTCCAGCAGAGCTCGGCCCTGCAGTCGGTCGGCCTCGGCGGTCACCTGCTCGCGGATGCGGTCGCGGCGCTGGGCAAAGTCGGCGAGGACATGGTGCTCCTCGGCCAGCACCCGGGCATAGTCTTCGGGGCGGCTCAGGGTAAAGGGTTCGGCGGAGTGAAAGCGATGTCCCCGGCTGAGGCGGCCGCTCTCCACCCCCAGGATGCGGGCGGGGACGATGTCGTCCCCCAGCAGCATGACCAGCCAGTGCACCGGGCGGACAAACTCCTCCCGGCTGGCGCCCCAGCGCATGCGGCGGTCGATGGGCAGCTGGTCCAGGGCAGCGGCGACCAGCTGGGGAAGCAGTTCCCGGGCCGACTGGCCCGCCTCGGTGGTGCGAAAGGCCAGGCGCTCGCCCTTGTCGGTGGTGACCCGCTCGAGCTGGTCGACCGCCACGCTATTGCTGCGGGCAAAGCCCTCGGCCGCCCGGGTCGGCTTGCCCTCGGCATCGAAGGCCGCTGTGACAGCCGGTCCCAGTCGTTCAATGGGCCGGGGTGGCTGGTGCACCGACAGTCCCTCCACCAGCACCGCCAGCCGGCGGGGGCTGGCATAGGCGTGGCAGGGGCCGTGGTCCAGGCGGGCCTGCTCCAGCTGCTGCTGCAGGCCCTTCAGCAGGGCGCGGGAGAGTTGGGGCAGAGCGCGGGGCGGCAGCTCTTCGGTGCCGATCTCGACCAGAAAGGGCAGAGTGCTCATCAGTGGGTTCCTCCCTGGCTGGCCGCTTCGTCTGCCTGGGCCCGCAGTTCGGGGGGCGCCAGCGGAAAGCCCAGGGCCCGGCGGGTTTCATGGTAGGCCTGGGCGCACAGTCGGGCGAGGGCGCGCACGCGAAGAATGTGGCGCTGGCGCTGGGTGACCGAGATGGCGTTTCGGGCATCCAGCAGGTTGAAGACATGGGAGGCCTTCATCACCATTTCATAGGCGGGCAGGGGCAGGTTGTGGTCGATCAGCCGGCGGCACTCGGCCTCGTAGTGGTCAAACTGCTGGAACAGGGCCTCGGTGTCGGCCTGCTCGAAGTTGTAGGTCGACATCTCGACCTCGTTCTGGTGGTAGACATCCCCGTAGCGGATGGTGCCCGCGGGGCCCCGGGTCCAGACCAGGTCGTAGATGCTGTCCACGCCCTGCAGGTACATGGCGATGCGCTCGAGGCCGTAGGTGATCTCGCCGGTGACGGGGAAGCACTCCAGGCCCCCCGCCTGCTGGAAATAGGTGAACTGGGTCACCTCCATGCCATTGAGCCAGACTTCCCAGCCCAGCCCCCAGGCTCCCAGCGTGGGCGATTCCCAGTTGTCCTCGACGAAGCGGACATCGTGGACCAGGGGGTCGATCTCCAGCCGGCGCAGCGATTCCAGATAGATTTCCTGAATCTGCGGAGGCGAGGGCTTCATTACTACCTGGAACTGGTAGTAGTGCTGCAGGCGGTTGGGGTTGTCGCCGTAGCGGCCGTCGGTGGGGCGCCGGCAGGGCTGGACGTAGGCAGCATTCCAGGATTCGGGGCCGATGGCCCGGAGAAAGGTTCCCGGATGAAAGGTTCCAGCTCCCACTTCCAGGTCCAGAGGCTGGAGGAGAATGCAGCCCTGCTCGGCCCAAAACTGTTGCAGGGTCAGGATCAGCCCTTGAAAGGTGTCCAGATCAGCGGCGTTCACACGGCCTCCCGTCGAGGTGGATGGCTTGCGGTTCGTTGACAAGCCCGTGATTATAGCGAGGATTGAGAGCCGGTCGTAGGCATGGCTGTCTGGATGCCCTGTCGCCCTCGTTCGGCCCCTGCTCGCTGTGGAGAGCCCGTGTCTCGTCAACCTGCGTCGTCCTCGCTTCGCCTGGCCACCATCCGCCTGGTCTTCCTGGCCCTGGCCCATCTTCCCCTAGGGCTGTGCCGCGCCCTGGGCTGGCCGGTGGGGGCACTGCTGTGGTGGTCCAACGGCCGCAGCCGAAGGGTGGCGGAGCGCAATGTGGCGCTGTGTCTGCCGGACTGGTCGCCGCGCCGGCGCCGGCGGCTGGTTCGGCGGCGCATGGTGGCCCTGGCCCAGACCATCCTGGAAGTGCCCGCCATCTGGTTTCGGCCCACCGCCGTCAGCCTGGGGCGCATTCGGCGGGTCGTGGGGGCCGAACACCTGGCGGAGGCGGCGCAAGCGGGCCAGGGAGTGCTGCTGCTGGCTCCCCACAGCGGCAACTGGGAGCTGCTCAGTCTCTATGTGGCGAGCCACTACCCGCTGACGGCCATGTATCTGCCCCAGCGCGATCCCGATCTCGATGCCCTCATCCACCAGGCGCGCAATGCCCATGAGGCTCGCCTGGTGCCGGCCACGGCAGCGGGCATCCGAGCCCTGCTGCAGGCGCTGCGGCGGGGCGAGTTTGCCGGCATTCTGCCCGACCAGGAGCCCAGGCAAGGCGGGGAGTACGCGCCCTTCTTCGGCCGCCCTGCCCTGACCATGACCCTGGTGCCCTCCCTGGCGGCGCGCACCGGTGCCCGGGTGATCATCGGTTCGGCGCTGCGCTGTCGAGGCGGTTTTGAGCTCCGCTGGGAGCCGGTGCCAGCGGCCATTGCCGCGGCGGATATGCAGCGTGCCCTGAGCGCGATGAACCAGGCGGTGGAGCGGGTGGCGCGCTGGGATCTGACCCAGTATCAGTGGGAGTACAAGCGCTTCAAGTCCCAGCCCGACGGCAGCAAGCTGTATCGCCGCGGAACCTGAGTCCGGAATCAGTGTTTCAGTGATTGGATCCGGGACGGGGACCACTGCTCCAGCAGGGCTTCCAGCCCGGCGGCAGGTTGGGGACGACCCAGCAGATAGCCCTGGCCCAGCTGGCAGCCATGGTGCTGCAGAAAGCGGATCTGCCCCGGCTCTTCGATGCCCTCCCCCACCACTTCCATTCCCAGACTGTGGCCGATGGCGATGATGGCCCGGGTCAGGGCCGCGGTCTCGGGGTAGTGGTCCAGGTCGTGGATGAAGGAGCGGTCGATCTTGATGGCGTCGAAGGGATAGCGGCGCAGATAGCTGAGGGAGGAATAGCCGGTGCCGAAATCGTCCAGCACGAGCCTCACCCCCAGGTTCTTGAGTTGTTCCAGGGCGTGCTGGGGGTGGGGCGTGTCGTCCAGCAGCAGACCCTCGGTCAGCTCTAGCTCGAGGAGGTGAGCCGGCAGCTGATGCTGTCGAAGCGCTGCTTCCACGGCATGGACGATGTGGCCGCCGACGAACTGGCGGCAGGAAATGTTGATGGCCACGCGCAGAGAGCGCCCCTGGCGGTGCCACCGAGCCGCCTGCCGACAGGCCTGCTGGATCAGCCAGCGGCCCAGGGCGATGATGAGGCCGGTCTCCTCGGCCACGGGGATGAAGTGGTCCGGCGGCACGGTGCCCAGCTCGGGGCTGTGCCAGCGCAGCAGCGCCTCGACGGCCACGACCTCGGAGGACTGCAGGTCGACGATGGGCTGGTAGTGCAGCTGCAGCTCGGCGCGCTCCACGGCATGCCGCAGCTGGCTCTCCACCGCCAGGCGGTCGCTGGACAGTCTGGCCATTTCCCGGGTGTAGCGCTGGGCGGTGTGCAGTCCCTGCTGTCGAGCATGGGCCATGGCGGTCTCGGCATTGCGCAACAGCTCGGTGGTGGTCAGGCCGTCGTCGGGAAAGACGGTGAGGCCGATGCTGGCGGTGATGGGCAGCTCCCGCTGCTGCAGTACCAGGGGCCTGCTGGTCTGGCTGGCGATGTGGTCGGCCACGTCGCTGGCGGGCTGGTCGGGGCGCTCGGCCAGCACCACCATGAATTCATCGGCGCCAATGCGGGCCACCAGATCCCCGGGCCCCACGCATTGCTGAATGCGCTCGGCGATGTGCATCAGCACCTGGTCGCCGCAGAGGTAGCCCAGGCTGTCATTGATGAGCTTGAAGCGATTGAGGTTGAGCACCATGAGGGTGAGGCGGGCATCGGATCGGGCCTGCTCGATGGCTCGGGTCAGCCAGTCGATGGCCAGGGTGCGGTTGGGCAGGGCGGTCAGGGCATCGTGGTTGAACTGCATGGCGCCGGGGCCCCGACCGATGTCTTCGTGGAGCACCAGGGTCTGATGGGCCCGCCCCCTGCCATCGGCGATGGGCTGGACCGTGGTGAGCACCGGCTGCTGGCCCTTGCGACCGGGGAGCCGGCCCTCGCCCTGCCAGGCCCTGCCCGCCTCGAGCTGTCGGGCCATTTCCTCCAGCTCCCGGGGGGAGCGGCGTTCCAGGTGAGCCAGGTCCATCGCCTGGTGCAGCAGGGCTTCCCGGGGCTGGCCCACCAGCTGGCAATAGCGCTTGTTGACATAGAGGATGCGCCGGTCCGCATCGGCAATCAGGGTCGCCACGGGGCTGAGGTCCAGGGCCTGGGCCAGGCCGCTCTGCCTGGTCCGGGCCGTTTTCTCAGCGCGCCGGCACCGGCGGTAGTACAGGCCGAGACCCAGGGTCTGAAGCGCGGCGATGAGGGCCAGCATGGCGATCAATGCAGGGGATGCGCGATGGCCTGTCTGCGGCCAGTGGACGATGGCGACAACGACCAGCACCGGGAAGATGCCGAACAGACCCACCGGCCGCATCCACTTCAAATGGGACATGTCTGTTCTTGTTCATGCAGCAATGGGTTCGACCAGCCCCTTCAGCTCCACATCCTCAGGGCAGGGATGCAGCGAATTCACCGGAGCTGGTCAAGACAGCGTTCAAGCTGGCAAGTATATCCCAGTACGGCCGGGGCTGCGTCAATATCCTGCCCTCATCGGAGGGGTTGGCCGTCGTGTTGCTGTCGGCAATCGAACGGCCCGCCTCGAGAGCAGGGGCAGATTCACTGGCTGGCGCGACGCCAGCGGGCGTAATAAAAGCCATCGGGGCCCCCCTGGGTGGGCAGTTGCTGGTAGCCGGGGTGCTGGGGCAGTCCCCAGGCAGATGCGCCGTCTGCCCTGTTCTGCCCCAGGGGCCAGGCCTGGGCCGACGCGCCCGCCTGGTGCGCCCAGGCCTGGGCCACGCCCTGGTTTTCCCGGGGCAGGATGGAGCAGGTGGTATAGAGCAGCTGGCCGCCCGGTCGGAGCAGAGGCCACAGCGCCTGCAGCAGGGCCAGCTGGCGCTGGGCCATGGCGTCGATGTCGCTGGCCTGGCGCAGCAGCTTGATGTCGGGGTGGCGGCGGATGACTCCGGTACCGGAGCAGGGAGCATCCACCAGGATGGCGTCAAAGGGCTGGCCATCCCACCAGGCGTCGGGGTCGGTGGCGTCGGCCGCCACCAGCCGGGCCGACTGGGTCAGGCGCTGGAGGGTGTCCGCCACCCTTTGCAGGCGCTGGGCATCGACATCCAGAGCAGTCAGCGCCAGCTCGGGCTCGCGCTCCAGCAGGTGAGCGGCCTTGCCCCCCGGTGCGGCGCAGGCATCCAGCACTCGCATGCCCGGCTGCAGAGACAGCAGGTGGGCCACTCGCTGTGCAGCTTCGTCCTGGACACTGACCTCGCCATCGGCAAAGCCCGGCAGCTGTTCCACGGGCACCGGTCGGGCCAGCTGCAGGCCCTCGGCGACCGAGGCGCAGGGGGTGGCCTCGATGCCGGCCTGGAGCAGGCGCTCTTGGTAGTCCTCCCGGCGGCTGCGGCGCAGATTGACCCGCAGGGTCATCGGCGGGCGGTGGTTGTTGGCGGCGCAGAGCAGCTCGGCCTGTTCCCGGCCCCAGGCCTTGACCAGCTCCTGCCACAGCCAGGGCGGGTGGGCCTGGCGAGCGGCTTCGGGCAGGCTCGCCAGGCGTGCCGGATGCTCTCGCTGCAGGCGGCGCAGCACGCCGTTGATCAGGCCCCGAGCCCAGGGTTTGTCCAGAGCTCGGGTGGCGCGCACTGCGCTGTCGACGGCGGCGTGGGCAGGCAGGCCCATGTGCAGTAGTTGGTAGGCACCCAGAACCAGCAGTGCTCGCAGGTCGCTGTCCCGGCTCTTCAATGGCCGCTCCAGCAGGCCGTCACAGAGCGGGGCGAGCTGATGCCACCAGCGCAGGCTGCCATAGGCCAGTTCCTGCAACAGGCCGCGATCGCGGGGAACCACCGCGGGCAGGGCCTCGGCCAGGGCCTGGTTCAGGGACTGGCCGCGGGCTACGGCGGCGATGCAGCGGGCGGCGGCGGCGCGGCTGTCGATGGCCGCGCTCACCGGAATCTGCGCCCCGGCGAGAACTGATCGGCGCGGGCATTGAGCAGGTCCCGGATGGCCAGCGCCCGCCCGCCGGGCAGCTGCAGGGTGGCAATGCGCACGGCTCCGGTCCCGCAGGCCACGTCGAGGCCTTCGGGGCGAGCTGCGAGCAGCGTGCCTGGCTCACCCTGTCCGGCGATGGCCCGGGCGTGGAGGAGCTTGACCCGAACCCCGTCCAGGGTGCTCCAGCAGCCGGGCTGGGGGGCCATGGCGCGAATTTTCCGCGCTACTTCGTCGGCCGGGCGATCCCAGTTCAGTTCCAGCTCCTGCTTGTCGATCTTGTGGGCGTAGCAGACCCCCTCGTCCGGCTGGGGGCGCGGCGTTGCCCGACCCGCTGCCAGAGCGGCCAGGCCTTCCTGCAGCGCTTCGGAACCCAGCTCGGCGAGGCGATCGTGGAGGCTGCCCCCGGTGTCGTCTTCGGTGATGGGCAGGCGTCGCTCCAGCAGGACCGGGCCGGTGTCCAGGCCCCTGTCCATCTGCATGATGGCCACGCCGGTCTCGGCATCGCCAGCTTCCAAAGCGCGCTGAATGGGCGCGGCTCCCCGCCAGCGCGGCAGCAGCGAGGCGTGGACGTTGATGCAGCCCAGCCGCGGGATGGCGAGCACGGCGGGAGGCAGGATCAGGCCATAGGCCACCACCACCATGACATCGGGTGCCAGGGCAGCGAGCTCGGCCTGGCGATCCGGCTCGCCCAGGGTGGCGGGCTGATACACCGGGAGATCGTGCTCCAGAGCCAGCTGTTTGACGGGCCCCGGGCGGGCGCGCTTGCCTCGCCCCGAGCGCCGGTCGGGCTGGCAGTAGACGGCCACCACCTGGTGGACTCCCTGCTTCAGCAGGGCCGCCAGATGGGTGGCAGCAAAATCGGGGGTGCCGGCAAAGACCAGCCGCAGAGAGGAGGGATCGCTCATCCTGCGCGTCGCTTCTGCCTGGCCTGCTTTTCCAGCTGCTGGCGAATTCGCTGACGCTTCAGATTGGACAGATGGTCGACAAACAGCTTGCCGTCCAGGTGGTCCACCTCGTGCTGGATGCACACCGCCAGCAGCCCTTCCGGCTCCAGCTCAAAGGGAGTGCCGTCGCGATCCAGGGCCTGGACGCGAATGCTCAGAGGGCGCTCGACGGCCTCGTAAAACCCGGGCACCGACAGGCAGCCCTCGTCATATTCCTGGGTCTGGTCCGGATCCAGCACGGTGATCTCGGGGTTGATGAACACCATCGGCTCGCTCTGGTCATCGCTGAGATCGATGACCACGACCCGCTGCTGGACATTGACCTGGTTGGCGGCCAGCCCGATGCCCGGGGCGGCATACATGGTTTCGAACAGGTCGTCCACCAGCTGGCGGACGGCCTCGTCGACACGGGCTACCGGCTGCGCCACCTGGCGCAGTCGCGGGTCGGGGAAGGTCAGGATTTCCAGTTTGGCCATTGGGTTTGTGACCGGTGTTCAGTGCGCTTTGGGACAGGGCTGCTACCATGAATCGGACAGGCGCGGCAGTGGCATTAATGCAGCCCCATGAGCCTGTACCGACTGCTACAGTATATCGCGGATGTCAATTGGAGCCCAGTGTTCATCGGGCTCTGCCGACACGCCGGCTCCGACTAGGGAAGGCATGCAATCATGAAAAGGGTACTGTTGGGAAGCCTGCTGGGCCTGCTGGTGGCCCTCGCCGCCCAGGCGGATGAGCTGCGCCTGAAGCCGGGCCATCCCGAGACCCATGTGGTGGTGAAGGGAGACACGCTGTGGGACATCTCCAGCATGTTTCTGGAGGACCCCTGGCTGTGGCCCCGGCTGTGGCAGCTGAATCCCCAGATCGACAACCCCCATCTCATCTATCCCGGCGATGTCCTGCGCCTGGCCTGGGTGGATGGCGAGCCCAGGCTGATGGTGGAGCGCAACCGCGATGTGCGGCTCGGGCCGGGAGTGCGCAGCGAGCCTTTGGATCGCGCCATTCCCACTCTGCCCCTGGAGGCCATCAATGCCTTTCTCAGCCGCTCCCGGGTAGTGAGTCCGGAGCAGCTGGAGCAGGCCCCCTATGTGCTGAGCGGTCGCGAGGGTCATCTGATCACCGGGGCCGGCGACGAAGTCTTTGCCCGGGGGCGGTTCGACGAGGCGCTGAGCAGTTACGGCATCCATCGCCGGGGCGAGGTATTGCGCGACCCGGAAACCAGTGAGTTGCTGGGCATCCAGGCCCTGGACATCGGCACTGCCCGGCTGCAGGAGCGGCAGGGCGAGGTGGCCACCCTGATGCTGAATCGCACCACCGAGGAGGTGCGCCGCGGCGATCGGCTGCTGCCGGAGGAGGTGCGCCGCATCGACGCCCACTTTACCCTCGGAGTGCCCGAGCCGGGCGTCGAGGGACAGCTGCTGACGGTGGCCAACGGAGTGACCCAGATTGGCCAGCTGGATGTGGTGACCGTCAATCGCGGCGAGCGGGAAGGACTGCAGCCGGGGCATCTGCTCGCCGTCTTCCGCAGCGGAGAGCTGGTCGAGGACCCGGTCACCAGTGAAATGTTGCGCATGCCGGACTTCCGCGCCGGCCTGCTCATGGTGTTTCGCACCTTTGAAAAGGTCAGCTACGGCCTGATCCTGAAGGCAGAGCGGCCCCTGCAGATTGGAGACAGGGTGCGCAACCCCTGATCGGTCCGGGAGCAGCCGATTCTGCCGGTCATTCATCGAGCGAGAACAGGGACGATCTCGTGGACAAGATCGAGGACGCCACTCTGCAGTGGCTGATCCTGCACCATCTGGGCCTGACCGATGGCGAGCTGCGCCGCCTGCAGCGCCGCTGGCGAGAGCCCGAAGCCATGCTCCACAGCGGTGCCGAGCAGTGGCGCGGGCTGGGGCTGGCCCCGTCGAGCGCGGCGGCACTGCAGGCCTGGCGGCAGCAGCCCGATGCCCACCCGGCTGCGCTCCGGGCCCGGCATGACCGGGACTGGCTGCACCGAAATCAGGGCCAGCTGCTGTGGCCCGGTCACCCTCTGTGGCCGCCGCTGCTGACGGAGATCGCCACGCCCCCTGTCCTGCTCTATGTCCTGGGCGATGCAGCGCTGCTGGCTCGGCCGCAGCTGGCGGTGGTTGGCAGTCGTAGGGCCACCCGGCCAGGACGGCTGCTGGCGGCAGGGCTGGTGAAGGATCTGGTCGAGGCGGGCTTTGTCATCACCAGCGGCCTCGCCCACGGCATCGATGGAGCTGCCCACCAGGCCGCGCTGACGGCCGGCGGAGCCACCATTGCGGTGCTGGGAACGGGGGCGGACGTAGTCTATCCGCGCCAGCATGCCGGCCTGTACCGCGCAGTGGTCCGGCAGGGTGCCGTGGTCAGCGAGCTGCGGCTGGGCAGCCCGCCCCGGCCGGAGCACTTTCCCCGGCGCAACCGCCTCATCAGTGGGCTTTCGGTGGGCGTGCTGGTGGTGGAGGCTGCCCTGCGCAGCGGGTCGCTGATCACCGCCCGAATGGCGCTGGAACAGAACCGAGAAGTGTTCGCCGTGCCGGGCTCGCCCGCCAGCCACCAGGCCAGGGGCTGCAATGATCTGCTTCGGGACGGGGCCGTGCTGGTGGAGAGCTCGGAGGACATCCTGAGCGAGCTGGGGGTGTGGTGGCACCCCTCCCCCTCGGTGCCGGCCCCCCGGCCCAGCCTGGATGCCGCTCCCCTGGCGGTCTACCAAGTCCTGGCAGAATCGCTGCAGAGCGTAGAAGAGCTGGCCCAGGGTTGCGGCCTGGCCTGCAGTGAAACGGCCGCCCTGCTGATCGACCTCGAGCTGGCCGGGCTGGCCGAGCAGGAAGGCGGGCTCTGGCGCCAGCTGCCGCCCCCCGGTTAGGCGGGCCGAGCCGGACAGCGGCCGGGGTCGCTCGCTGGCCATTGCCCGGGTCCGGGCTTGCTCCACCTCCTTGCATTGCCGGCGGGGGTTGGGGTAGTTTTCCGGCACACCGGTGGCAGTTCCTGCCGCCGCAGAGCACTGGGGAATGCTGTCGATGAGCCCTCAAGACATCGCCCGAGCAGTCGAGGTGTTGCGCTCGGGAGGTGTGCTGGCCTACCCCACCGAGGCGGTGTGGGGGCTGGGCTGCGATCCCTGGCACCGGGCGGGCGTCCAGCGCATCCTGGACCTGAAGGGGCGGGACCCCGACAAGGGACTGATCATGGTGGCAGCCGATGCCGAACAGCTGGCTCCCTGGCTGACCTCCCTGCCGGCCGATCAGCGGGCCCGGGTTTACGGGCCCTCCCCCCGGCCCACCACCTGGGTGGTACCCGACCCCGAGGGCCGGGCTCCGCGGTGGGTGAGGGGCGAGCATGCGGGGGTGGCCCTTCGCATCAGTGCCCACCCCCTGGTCGTGGCGCTGTGCAGGGCCTTTGGCCAGCCGGTGATCTCGACTTCGGCCAATCCCGCGGGCCGGCCACCGGCCCGGGATCAGGCCGGCGTGGAGCGCTATTTCGGGGCGGCGGTGGACTACTGCCTGCCGGGTGCCACCGGAGGCGAGGTCTCCCCGTCCGTGGTGCGCGATGTCGTCAGCGGCGAGACCCTCCGTGGTGAATCCGAAAGGGACCATCCGTCGCCCTGAAGCAGGGCCGGCGATCTTGTTTGCACAGGCTGGAGATCGAACATGAACGAGGCGTCCGTGGCAGCGACCAGACAATATCTGCTGAGCCTGCAGGACAACATCTGTGCCGCCCTGGAAGAGGTGGATGGAGCACAGCCGTTTCGCGAGGATCACTGGCAGCGCCCCGGTGGTGGCGGGGGTCGAAGCCGGGTGCTGAGCGAGGGAGGCGTGTTCGAGAAGGCCGGGGTGGGGTTCTCCCACGTCAGTGGCGATGCCCTGCCCCCCTCGGCAACGGCGCAGCGCCCGGAGCTTGCCGGCCGCAGCTTTCAGGCCATGGGCGTCTCCCTGGTCATCCATCCCCGCAATCCCTACGTGCCCACCAGCCATGCCAATGTGCGCCTCTTCGTGGCGGAGCGGCCCGGCAGTGAGCCGGTCTGGTGGTTTGGCGGCGGCTACGACCTGACCCCCTACTACGGCTTTGAAGAGGACTGTCGGCACTGGCATCGCGTTGCCAGCCAGGCCTGCGAACCCTTTGGCCCCGAGGTCTACCCCCGCTACAAGAAGTGGTGCGATGACTATTTTTACAATCGGCATCGCAGTGAGCCCCGGGGCGTGGGCGGGCTGTTTTTTGACGATCTCAACGAGGGCGGGTTCGAGCGCTGCCTTGATTTCATGCGCGCTGTGGGGGACAGCTTTCTCGACGCCTACCTGCCCATAGTAGAGCGGCGCAAAGACATGGAGTACGGTGAGCGGGAGCGGCATTTTCAGCTCTATCGCAGGGGGCGCTACGTGGAGTTCAACCTGGTTCACGACCGCGGCACCCTGTTCGGCCTGCAGACCGGCGGGCGCACCGAATCCATTCTGATGTCCCTGCCACCCCTGGTGCGCTGGGACTATGACTGGAAGCCGGAGCCGGACAGCCCCGAGGCCGCCCTGACCCGGGACTTCCTCGTAGCCAGGGACTGGCTGTAGTCGCAGGGTCGAAAGAGGGGCCCGGGCTTCAGCCCACACAGACAGCAAGACAAAGGAAAGGTCATGGATCGCTATGCCGTGTTCGGCAACCCCATACAGCACAGCAAGTCTCCCCAGATTCACACCATCTTTGCCCGCCAGACGGAGCAGGTGATGGAGTACCGGGCACGGCGAGTGCCCCTGAAGGGCTTTGCGGCGGCAGCCAGAGAGTTCTTTGACGCCGGTGGACAGGGCCTCAACATCACGGTGCCCTTCAAGGTGGATGCCTTCGAGTTTGCCGACCAGCGCACGGACCGGGCCCGGCGAGCGGGGGCGGTCAACACGCTGGTGAGACAGGAGGGCGGGGTTCTGCTCGGCGACAACACCGATGGCATCGGCCTGGTGCGGGATTTGCTGGACAATCATCGCTGGGAGCTGGCCGGGCGCCGCCTGCTCATTCTGGGGGCGGGCGGGGCCGTTCGAGGCATCCTGGAACCGCTGCTGGAGCAGCGCCCCGATCTGCTGGTCATCGCCAACCGCACAGTGTCCCGGGCCCAGGATCTGGCGCGGGAATTCGGTGATCTGGGCGAGGTTCGCGCCTGCAGCTTCGAGGGCCTGAACGGGAGCCGCTTCGACGTCCTCATCAATGCCACCAGCACGGGGCTGACGGGGGAACTGCCGCCCTTGCCCGACCATCTGCTGACCGAGCGGGCCTGCTGCTACGACCTCATGTATGGCACGGCACCGACGCCATTCATGCGCTGGGCGGCGCGCCAGGCCGCCTGGGCAGTGTCCGACGGCCTGGGCATGCTGGTGGAGCAGGCGGCGGAATCCTTTCACCTGTGGCGCGGCGTGCGCCCCAATACCCGCCCCGTCATCGACCAGATGCGTCTGGTGCTGGCGGCCTGAGGTGGCTCAGGCCTGGGAGCTGGCGGCGATATGGCGATCTTTCAGGGTGACGTACTGGGCGGCGCTGTAGCGAAGAAACTCCAGCTCCTCTTCTGTCAGCGAGCGCACCGCCCGGGCTGGCGAACCGACGTAGAGCTTGCCGCTGACCAGGTGCTTGCCCGGCGGCACCAGGGCCCTGGCGCCAAGGATGACATCGTCCTCGACCCGGGCCCCGTCGGCCACACAGGCGCCCATGCCCACCAGGACGCGGCTGCCGATCTCACAGGCGTGGAGGATGGCCTGATGGCCCACGGTGACCTCGTCGCCCACCAGCAGGGGCAGTCCCCCGGGGCTGTAGGGCCCGTCATGGGTGACGTGGAGCACCACGCCGTCCTGGATGCTGGTGCGGGCGCCGATGCGGATGCGGTGGACATCGCCGCGGATGGAAACCTGGGGCCAGATCGAGCTGTGGTCGCCGATGACGACATCGCCCAGTATCACGGCGCTGGGATCCACCCAGACGCCCTGGCCCAGCTGCGGGGTCCGGCCTTCAAAGCTGCGCAGGTTCGGGTGGTGGGGGTCATGCCTGGTCATTCGTCGAATCCATGGTCAAGGGAGAGGGGAAAAGGCGCCCATTGTAGGCCCTGGAGCGGCGCTCTTCATCCGCGGAGGGCGGGGAGCGGTCTCGGCCCCGGGGTGGCCCGCCTGCTTCTGGCCCTGGCTGCCTGGCTGCTGGGGCCGATGACTGCGGCGGGTCCTCTGGATGGGGGCGAGGCCGAGGCGCTGACGCCCCACCAGCTGGGGGTGGTGATCAACGATCGGGACCCCTCCAGTCTGCGGCTGGGGCGGCTGTATGCCCAGCTGCGGGGCATTCCCGAGCGCAACATCGTGGAGCTGAGCTTCGATCCCGACGAGGTGGATCTCCACCCCGGCGAGCTGGTGCTGCTGAAGCAGCGCCTGGATGCCGAGCTGCCCGCTGAGGTCCAGGCCCTGGCCCTGGTCTGGACCCGGCCCTGGCGGGTGGGCTGCATGTCGGTGACCAGCGCCTTCGCCCTGGGCTACGATACGGCCTATTGCGCCAGCGGCTGCCGGCCCACCCAGGCCGTGGCCTATGCCGGCAGCGACAGCCGCGCCCCCTGGCGGGACTTCGGCGTGCGCCCGGCGATGCTGCTGGCCGGCAGTGACGAGCGCAGCGTCCTGCGGCTCATCGAGCGGGGCATGGCGGCCGACGGCAGCCGCCCCGAGGGCACGGCCTATCTGGTGGTGACCGCCGACGCCAGGCGCTCGGTACGGCGCCAGCGATTTGCCGAAGCGGCCACCCGGCTGGGGCAGCGCCTCGACATCGAAGTCCTCCACGACGAGGCGCTGCGGGATCGGGACGACGTGCTGGTCTATCAGACCGGCGCCACACGGGTGCCGGACCTGCGCAGCAATCATTTTTTGCCCGGGGCCCTGGCGGACCACCTGACCTCCCTGGGCGGCCAGCTCACCGGCAGCAGCCAGATGAGCGCTCTGCGCTGGCTCGACGCCGGCGCCACCGCCTCCTATGGCACGGTGGTGGAGCCGTGTAACATGCTGGACAAGTTTCCCGATCCGGTCCTGCTGCTGGAATCCTATCTGGCGGGAGAGACCGCCATCGAGGCCTATTGGAAGAGCGTGGTCATGCCGGGCCAGGGGGTGTTTGTCGGAGAGCCCCTGGCCCGCCCCTGGGGGAGCGCTTCCCGGCCCTCGCCGCCCTAGGCCCCACCGCCTTCACGGCCGTGGACCACCCACACTGAATCGAGGCTCAACATGGCTGCTACATTCCACCTGGCGGCGACGCTGCCCGACTTCGATGCCGTCGATGTCGAGGGCATCCCCGCCCGAATCAATGCCCTGCTGGAGGAGGCCCGCGCCGTCGTCGCCCGCATCACCGAGCAGGGCGGCGAGGACTGGGACCGGCTCTGGCTGCCCCTGGAGGAGCAGGCGGATGCCCTGGACCGGGTCTGGTCGCCCCTTCGCCATCTCCATGCCGTGCGGGACAGCGAGGCCCTGCGCCAGGCCTATGAGGCGGTGCTGCCGGAGTGGACCCGGTATCACACCGAGCTGGGCCAGAACCGGGCGCTGTACGAGGCCTGGAAGCGGCTGGCCGAGCGCCAGGAGCAACCCGAGCGGCGCCGGGCCCTGGCGCTTGCCCTGCGCGACTTTCAGCTGTCCGGCGTGGCTCTGGAGGAGCCGGCGCGCAGCCGCTATGCGGAGCTTCGCCAGCAGCTGGCGGAACTGAGCAACCGCTTTGCCAACCACGTGCTCGATGCCACCCAGGGCTGGGTGCTGGAGCTGGAGTCGGAGGCAGAGCTCCCCGGGGTGCCCGAATCCTTTCTGGCTCTGTACCGGGAAGAGGCCCGCTCCAGGGGGCTGTCGGGGCTGTGCATTACTCTGGATCTGCCCAGCTATCTGCCCGCCATGCAGTACTGCAGCGACCGCAGTCTTCGCCGCCGGCTGTATGAGGCCCAGGTCACCCGGGCCTCGGACCAGGGTCCCCGGGCCGGCCAGTGGGACAACGGCCCCATCATGGCGGACCTCCTGAAGGCACGACACGAGCTGGCGGGCCTGCTCGGGTATGACGACTACGCCGAGCTGTCTCTGGCGACCAAGATGGCCTCGTCCCCCGATGAGGTGGAAGGCTTCCTGCTGGATCTGGCCCGCCGGGCCCGCCCCCTGGGCCAGCGGGAAATGGCCGAGCTGCAAGCCTTTGCCCGGGAAGTCGACGGGGACCAGGCCGATCCGCTCCAGGCCTGGGATCTGCCCTATTACAGCGAGTGGCTGAAGCGGGAGCGCTACCGGATTGATCAGGAGGAGCTGCGCCCCTACTTTCCCTTCGACCGGGTGCTGTCGGGCCTGTTCGACATCGTCGAGCGGCTGTTTGGCGTGCGCTGTGTCGAGCGAGAGGGCGTCTCGGTCTGGCATGAGGAAGTCCGCTATTTTTCCGTCCTCAGCGGGGACGAAGAGGTGGCCGGCTTCTACCTCGACCCCTACGCCCGCCAGCACAAGCGAGGCGGGGCCTGGATGGCGGACTGCCTTGTCCGCAGGCGTCGCGCCGATGGCAGCCTGCAGCGGCCCGTGGCCTTCCTGACCTGCAACTTCAGCCCGCCCAGTGGCGGGCGGCCGTCGCTGCTGACCCACGATGAAGTGACCACCCTGTTTCATGAGTTCGGCCACGGCCTGCACCACATGCTGACCCAGGTGGACATCGCCACCATCTCCGGCATCAATGGCGTGCCCTGGGATGCGGTGGAGCTGCCCAGCCAGTTTTTAGAGAACTGGTGCTGGCAGCGCGAGACCATTCCCCTGCTGTCGGGCCATTACGAAACCGGTGAGCCCCTGCCCGAGAGCTGGCTGGAGCGGCTGCTGGCGGTGCGCAACTTCCAGGCGGCCATGCAGCTGCTGCGCCAGATCGAGTTCGGCCTGTTCGACCTGCGCCTCCATCGGGATTATCGCCCCGGCGACCCCCTCAGCCTGCCCCAGGCGGTGCTGGACCAGGTGCGCGCCGAGGTCGCGGTGGTGCCGGTGCCCGAATTCAACCGCTTCCAGCACGGCTTCAGCCACATCTTTGCCGGCGGCTATGCCGCGGGCTACTACAGCTACAAATGGGCCGAGCTGCTCTCCGCCGATGCCTTTGCTGCCTTTGAAGAAGAAGGCGTACTCAATGCCGACACTGGCCGGCGGTTTCGGAGCACGGTGCTGGAGCGGGGCGGAGCCGAGCCCCCCGAAGTGCTGTTTCGAAGGTTTCGTGGCCGGGATCCCCGCCCCGATGCCCTGCTGCGCCACAGTGGCCTGACGACCGAGGCGGAGGAGGCAGGATGAAGCGTCGCTTTATCGCCGGGGCAGTCTGCCCCCAGTGCGCACTGCAGGACAAGCTGGTCATGTACGACGACGAGGACGGCCAGCGGGTGCGCGAGTGCGTCCGCTGTGGCTTTTCCGACGTGCTGGTGGAGGAGCCGCCTGCCGAGCCGCTGGCCACCCGCATCCAGCCCCCTGCCGAGCCGGATTCCCCGCCCGATGAGGTCGAGGTCAGCGTGGTGCGGGTGCTGGATCCGGGAAGGGCAGAACGCGACCACTGAGGGGGGTCATCCCCGGCAGATACAGCCTCAGGCCAAAGCGGGCCGCCAGACAGGGGCGCCGCAGCAGCCGCACCCCGCCAGGCCGTGGCCGGGTGCGGGACCGAGCCTGCTGCAGCGCGCGGCAGGCCTCGTCGACCACGGCCTCCAGATCCAGCGAAAACTGCTCGCCGAGCAGCTGCTGAACAATCAGGTTGGCCTGCAGGCTCTCCCGCTCCTGCAGGTGGCGGCCATTGAATAGCAGACAATACCCCTCCCCTTCATCCAGCAGCCGGTGGGCCAGGTAGGCCGGGTCCAGCAGGGCGGCCAGACCCACCGATTCGGGGCGCTGCCGAGCGCATGCCAGGAAGTGGTTCGTCGCCAGCTGCAACAGGGGAACCACCACCTCATCCACTGCCTCTGACCGTGCCAGGCGAGCAGCCTGATCCAGCGCGTCGGGAACCAGTTCGATGTAATGATGGACGAAGAGGTAGAGGGCCTCGGCTTCGTCCTCGGGTGGCAGGAGAATGGCCGGGTGCAAGCCAGGCAGCAGGGCGGCCAGGCTGCGCCGGAGCTGACCGGAGTGCTGCTCCTGCTGCTGTGCTTCGGCAATGACGGCTCGTAGGGCCCCTGTATCCAAACTGTGGCTCCGCCATGGGGTGAGTGGGCAGCCGGGGCCACCGAAGAAAAACAGGGTGAGCCCGACCCCTCCCAGCATAGTACAGGGCGGGGGCGAAGGCCTGCATTGATGAGACAGAGCTCGGTGAAAACCTCTGGTCAGCGGGGGCAGGATCTGGTTACCATGGGGCCGTCTTGTTGCAGTTCTGCTCACCGAGCAGAGAACGCGGCTGTGGCAGCCGCAATGCGCAGGGTGTGGTACAGCCCGGGCAGTTGCCGCATGAGAGCACCGAGCGACGGGTAAGGCCCGCCGCTCAGCCGGGGGCCAGGCCTCCGGCAGGGGCCCGGCACGGCGTCGGGTCAGGTCCTGAACGGAGACAAGACCATGTACCACAGGCCACGACCCGGCCTTGGACTGCTGCTGGCGCTGGCCGCGTCAGCCCAGGTCTGGGCAGCGGATGCACAGCGCTCGAAGCTCAACATGCCGGTGGGCGTTACCGAGGTCAGCCGCAAGGTCCATGACGTCCACATGCTGATCCTGTGGATCTGTGTCGTCATCGGCGCCATCGTCTTCCTCGTCATGTTTTACTCCATCTTTGCCCACCGCAAGTCCCGGGGGCACAAGGCGGCCAACTTCCACGAAAACACCGCCCTGGAAATTGCCTGGACGGCCATTCCCTTCATTATTCTCATCAGCATGGCGGTGCCCGCCACCAGCACCCTGCTGGACATCTACAACACCGATGATGCCGATCTGGACGTGCTGATCACCGGCTACCAGTGGCGATGGAAGTACGAATACATTCTGCCGGATGGCGAATCCGTCAGTTTCTTTTCCTCCCTGAAAACCCCCCAGGAGGAAATTCGCAACCAGACCATCAAGAATCCGAACTACCTGCTGGAGGTGGACGAGCCCCTGGTGCTGCCGGTGGATCAGAAGGTGCGCTTCCTCGTGACCGCCAACGACGTCATCCACTCCTGGTGGGTGCCGGAGCTGGCGGTCAAGCGCGATGCCATCCCGGGCTTCGTCAACGAGGCCTGGACCCGCATCCTCCAGCCCGGGGTCTATCGCGGCCAGTGCGCCGAGCTGTGTGGCCGCGACCACGGTTTCATGCCCATCGTCGTGCACGCCGTCTCCGGGTCGGAGTTCGATGACTGGCTGAGCGAGAGAAAGGCCGAGGCCGCAGAAGTGGCAGACCTGCTGGAGAAGAACTTCACCCTCTCCGAGCTGGTGGAGCGGGGCCGGGCGGTCTACCAGCGCAACTGTGTGGCCTGTCACGGGGACAGTGGCCAGGGAGGAGTGGGCAATCCGCTGGCGAAATCGGACATAGTCACCGGCGGCGTCGAGGGCCAGCTGGAGGTGGTGCTCAACGGCGTGCCGGGCACGGCCATGCAGGCCTTCGGCAGCCAGCTCAGCGAGGTGGATCTGGCGGCAGTGGTGACCTTCACCCGCAACGCCTTCGGCAACAACATGGGAGATGCAGTCCAGCCCATCGACATCCATCAGTTCCGCAAGGAGCAGTGACAGGAGCAGGTCATGGACGCAGAACACGGCCCGGCACGGGGCATCGGGCGCTGGCTGTTCACCACCAACCACAAGGACATCGGCACGATGTACCTGTGGTTCAGCTTCACCATGTTTTTCATCGGCGGCCTGTTCGCCATGATCATCCGCGCCGAGCTCTTTCAGCCCGGCCTGCAGCTGGTGGAGCCGGAGTTCTTTAATCAGATGACCACCATGCACGGGCTGGTCATGGTGTTCGGGGCCATCATGCCGGCCTTCGTGGGCCTGGCCAACTGGATGATTCCACTGATGATCGGCGCCCCGGACATGGCGCTGCCCCGGCTCAACAACCTGAGCTTCTGGATCCTGCCCTTCACCTTCACCATGCTGCTGTCGACGCTGTTCATGGAGGGGGGCGCGCCCAACTTCGGCTGGACCTTCTACGCGCCGCTGTCCACCACCTATGCTCCCCCCAGCGTGACCTTCTTCATCTTTGCCATCCACCTGGCGGGCATCAGCTCCATCATGGGGGCCATCAACATCATTGCCACCGTGGTCAACATGCGGGCCCCGGGCATGACGTACATGAAGATGCCGATGTTTGTCTGGACCTGGCTCATCACCGCCTTCCTGCTGATTTCGGTGATGCCGGTGCTGGCCGGCGCGGTGACCATGATGCTGCTGGACATCCACTTCGGCACCAGTTTCTTCAACGCCGCCGGCGGGGGCGATCCGGTGCTGTTCCAGCACGTGTTCTGGTTCTTCGGCCACCCCGAGGTCTACATCATCATCCTGCCCGGCTTTGGAGTGGTGTCCCAGGTCATCCCGGCCTTTGCCCGCAAGCCCCTGTTTGGCTATGCCTCCATGGTGTACGCCACGGCGGCCATTGCCTTCCTCTCCTTCCTGGTCTGGGCCCACCACATGTTTGTCGTGGGCATGCCGGTGGCGGGAGAGCTGTTCTTCATGTATGCCACCATGCTCATTGCCATCCCCACCGGGGTGAAGGTGTTCAACTGGGTGACCACCATGTTCCGGGGCTCGATGAGCTTTGAAACCCCCATGCTGTTCTGCATTGCCTTCGTCATCCTGTTTACCATCGGCGGCTTTTCCGGGTTGATGCTGGCCATTGCCCCGGCCAACTTTCAGTATCACGACACCTATTTCGTGGTGGCCCACTTCCACTACGTCATGGTGGCCGGAGCCATGTTCTCCCTGTCCGGGGGGGTGTACTTCTGGCTGCCCAAGTGGTCGGGCCGCATGTATGACGAGGCCCTGGGCAAGGTCCACTTCTGGACCTCCTTCGTGGGCTTCAACCTGGCCTTCTTTCCCCAGCACTTTGTCGGCCTGGCGGGCATGCCGCGGCGCATTCCCGACTATGCCCTGCAGTTTGCCGACTTCAACATGCTGTCCTCGCTGGGAGCCTTCATTTACGGCATGAGCCAGGTGCTGTTTCTGTTCAACATCGTGCGCACGCTGGTGGCGGGCAGGCCGGTGACCGAGGCCCGGGTCTGGGAAGGTGCCCAGGGGCTGGAGTGGGAGGTGCCGACCCCGGCGCCCTACCACACCTTTGCCCTGCCCCCGCAGGTGAGGTAGCGCTCACCGGCACGAGCAAGGGAGGACTGAACCATGGCCAGATCATCCGTCGGCAGAACCACCATCAGGCTGCTGATCGTGGTGCCGCTGATGTTTGCCTTCGTCTTCGTGATCATGGTGCCGTTGTACAACACCTTCTGCGAGGCCCTGGGGCTCAATGGCAAGACCCGCGGTCAGGTGGACTACCAGAGCGTGGCGGCAGGAGTGGATGAGAGCCGCACCATCAAGGTCCAGTTCGTGGCCACCAACGCCAAGGACATGACGTGGCATTTCCGCCCTGTCGAGCGCTCTCTGCAGGTTCACCCCGGGGCGGTCAACACCACCCAGTTCGTGGTGCGCAATCCCACCGACCAGGACATGGTCTCCCAGTCGGTGCCCAGCATCGTCCCCTCCCGGGCCGCGGCCCACTTCCACAAGACCGAGTGCTTCTGCTTCGAGCAGCAGTCCCTGGTGGCCGGTGGCGAGGCCGACATGCCCCTGCAGTTCATCGTCGACCAGGACCTGCCCCCGGACATCAAGACCATCACCCTTTCCTACACCCTTTTCGATGTCACCGACATGGCCCGACAGGCGGGTCCGGTGGCCGCTCGATAAGGCGCTGAACCGAGGTGGACCATGGTTGCCGAACTTCGCGAAACTGCCCAGCCCTACCATGTTCCTCCCCAGAGCAAGTTGGCGCTTGCTACCTCTCTGGGGTTGATTCTCGGCGTGGTGGGTGCGGGCAGCATGATGAACACCATGACCTTTGGCAAGGTGGCGGCAAGCCGTGGCAGCCTCATCTTTGGCCTGGGGGTGCTCTGCTTCGTGGCCAGCCTCTTCGTCTGGTTTCGAGCCACCATCGTCGAGCATCGCCGAGGGCTGACCGGAGTCCAGGTGCGCCGCTCCTTCGCCCTGGGCATGCAGTGGTTCATTTACTCCGAGGTGATGTTCTTCTCGGCCTTTTTCGGCTCGCTGCTCTATGTGCGCATGCTGGCCGGGCCCTGGCTGGCCGGGGCCGGGACCGGGGCAGACAACAGCCTGCTGTGGCCGGGCTTTGAATACGGCTGGCCCCTGATGGAAACCCCCCAGCAGGCGGTCGGGGGCGCCAGCCAGCAGGTCATGGCCAATACCGGCGAATTCTCTGGCCCCAGGGAGCACCTGGCCTTTCCCGGCTGGGGCAACCTGCTGGGCTGGCTGCCCCTGTGGAATACCCTGGTGCTGATCACCTCCAGCTTTACGGTCCACCTGGCCCACCTGGGGCTGAAGCGGGACAACCGGCGCCAGCTGACCCTCTGGCTGTTTGTCAGCGTAGCGCTGGCGACCACCTTTATTGCCCTGCAGATCATCGAGTACCGCCATGCCTGGAGTGAGCTGGGACTGACCCTGGGGTCGGGCATCTACGGCAGCATCTTCTTCCTGCTGACCGGCTTCCACGGCTTTCATGTCATGGTCGGGGCCACCATGCTGCTGGTGCAGTGGCTGCGGGCCTCCACGGTGAAGCACTTCACCCCCGAGGATCATTTTGGTTTCGAGGCCTCGGCCTGGTACTGGCACTTTGTGGATGTGGTGTGGGTGGCGCTGTTTCTGTTCGTCTACGTGCTCTAGGGCCCGGCAGGCTCCGAGGAGGCCGGCTCGGCAGAGGGCTGGTGGTCCCAGGGAGCCTGGGAGCGCAGCTGGCCGGTGTAGAGGCCGTAGACCACCAGCCCCATGAGCAGCGCCGCCAGGGACAGGCGCAGGGTGAGGGAATACCAGGTGCGTCGAGAGGCAGTGGTATGGCGATCGCGCAGCAAAAAGACCAGCCCGGTACCGAGGCTGGCCAGCAAGGCCAGAAAGGTGAGAACGATCATCAGCTTGAGCCCCATGGCGGTGCTCCTTGTCACGGTTGGCGGAGTGGATGGCTCCGAGGATGGCGACCCGACATGCAGGCCCCTGTGCTTGTTTTCAGACCCGAGCGCAAATTGACGCTGGCCGCGGCCCTGGCCCTGCCGGTGCTGCTCTCCCTGGGCCTGTGGCAGCTGGATCGGGCCCGCCAGCTGCAGCAGCGGTGGGAGCAGCAGCGCGCCGTGGAAGCCGGCGAGGCGCAGCCGGTCCGGGAAGCCATGCCCCTGCCCCCTTCCGCCCAGGCCCTGGTAGCCCATGGCCACTATGACCACCCGCACAGTATTCTGCTCGACAATCGCCTGCGCAACGGTCGCTTCGGCCATGAGGTGCTGACCCCTTTTCGGCTGGCGGGCAGTGGGGAACACGCCCCCGCCCTGCTGGTCAACCGGGGCTGGATCGAGGGAGACCCCGCTCGCCGCTGGCTGCCCGAGATCGAGCCCATCCCCGGCCAGGTTACCCTGAGGGGGCGGGCCTGGCACCCCGCGCCGCGCCGGGTCGCCGCAGTGCTGCCGGACCAGCAGAGCTGGCCCCTGGTGGCCCAGTGGTCCGACCTCGACCGCCTCGCCCAGCGCCTGGGCCACCCCCTGCTGCCCTTCGTCCTGCGCCTCGAAGCCGGCTCCCCCGGAGCCCTGGATGTGCACTGGCCCCGGGCAACCCGGTCGCCGGCCCGACACGTGGCCTATGCCGTGCAATGGTTCGGCCTGGCGGCTGTGCTGGTGCTGGCCTGGTTGCTGGCTTCTTCCAATGCCTGGGCCTGGCTGCAGGCCCGGCGGCGGAGGTCGCCATGAGCCCGGTCCGCGAACTTCCCCGCCGTCACCCGGTGCTGCTGATGCTGGGCATGCTGGCCCTGGTGCTGGCCAGCGGTGGCCTGCTGCATCGGCTGGCCCTGAAGGGGGTGATCGACCTGCCCGGCCTGTTGGGTACCCGCAACCACGGCCAGCTGATCGTGCCCGCCCGGGCCCTGGCCGAGCTGGCCCTGCACGGCGAACGCAGCGGCGCAGCCTGGCAGCAGCGCGGCTGGGGCGTGCTGCTGATCATCGACCAGGACTGCCTCCGGGAGTGTCGCCGCCGCCTGCACGAGACCCGTCAGGTGCGCACTGCCCTGGGCCAGGACGGCCGGCGGCTGCAGCGTCTGCTGCTGGTCTCCGGCGAGGGGGTCAGCCCGGAGCTGCGAAGCTGGCTGGCCCACCAGCATGCCGATGTGGAGCTCCTCCACGGCTCGCCGGGGGAGGTGGCCGCCTTGCAGGTAGACCTCGATGGGGTCCGGGAGGGAGAGCTCTTCATCGTGGACCCTGCCGGCTGGCTGATGATGGCGTACAGCGCCGAGCAGGCTGCCAGAGACCTGCTGGATGATCTGAAGTTTCTGCTCAGGAATTCCAGGGAGCGACCGGGTGGAAGTGGGTCGAGGAGGACATGATATGGCGCAGCGGAGTCGGCAGGAGGGGCCGAGGGCTCGCAGTCGGCCCGCCCCCGGCAGCAGGCTGGCCCTGCTGGGCTGTGTGCTGGCGCTGGCCGTGGTGGCTCTGGGCGCCTTTACCCGGCTGGTGGATGCGGGGCTGGGCTGTCCCGATTGGCCCGGCTGTTATGGCCACTTGCTGTGGCCCCGGGCCGATCACGAGGTGATGCAGGCCAACGCTTCCTTTCCCGACATGCCGGTGGATCACGACAAGACCTGGCCGGAAATGATCCATCGCTACCTCGCCGGAGGGCTGGGCCTGCTGGTGGCGGCGCTGGCGCTGGTGGCCTGGCGCCATCGCCGGCGCCGGGGCCAGCCCTTTCGGCTGCCTCTGCTGCTGCTGGCTCTGGTGGTGGCCCAGGCCCTGCTGGGCATGTGGACCGTCACCCTGCGCCTCTGGCCCCAGGTGGTGGTGGCCCATCTGCTCGGCGGCCTGCTCACCCTGACTCTGCTGGCTCTGCTGACCCAGCGGCTATTCCACCTCCGCTGGCGGCTGACCCTGCCAGAGCTGGGGCGTCTCCACAGTCTGCGGCCCTGGCTGTGGCTAGCTTTGCTGATGACCCTTGTTCAGATTGCCCTGGGAGGGTGGACCACGGCCAACTATGCCGCCGTGGCCTGTCCCGATCTGCCCACTTGCCAGGGCCGGTGGCTGCCCGCCATGGATCTGGCCCAGGGGTTCGACCTGTTTCACCGGCCGGGTCCCAGCCATCTCGGCGGCCGGCTCGACAACGAGGCTCGGGTGGCCATTCACTATAGCCACCGGCTGGGTGCCCTGTTGACTCTGATAGCAGTAGGCACCCTCTGTGCCCTGCTGTGGTGGCGGGCGGGCTTTGCCGCTGCTCGCCGCATGGCCGCCCTGCTGGGCACGCTGCTGCTGGTCCAGCTGGCCCTGGGCCTGGCCAATGTGCTGCTGCACTTTCCCGTCTGGGTGGCAGTGGCTCACAACCTGGGTGCGGCTCTGCTGCTGGTGACCCTGGCGAGTCTGGCCCACCGCGTACACACCGCCACGCCCCACTCCGAGGGAGGCTGACATGGACCCCGCCCCACCCCCCGCCGTCATCCCTGCCGCCGCTGCATCGGCAAGCTGGCGCGACTACTATCAGCTGTGCAAGCCCAATGTGGTGCTGTTGATGCTGCTGACCGCAGCAGTGGGCATGTTCATGGCCGTGCCCGGCCCGGTGCCCTGGCGGGTGCTGGTGGCCGGCAACCTGGGCATCGCCCTTTGTGCGGGCTCGGCGGCAGCGGTCAACCACCTGGTGGATCGGCGGGTGGATGCCATCATGGCCCGGACCCGCAACCGGCCCGTGGCGCGGGGGCGGGTGGAGGTGCGCCACGGGGCCCTGTTTGCCCTGGTGCTGGGGGTGACGGGCATGGCCATCCTGCTGATCTGGGTCAATGCGCTCACCGCCTGGCTGACCCTGGCCTCCCTGCTGGGGTATGCGGTCGTCTACACGATGTTTCTGAAGCGGGCCACCCCTCAGAACATCGTCATTGGAGGGCTGGCCGGAGCGGCCCCTCCCCTGCTGGGCTGGACCGCGGTCACCGGCGCGATCGATGGCCACGCCCTGCTGCTGGTGCTGATCATCTTTGCCTGGACCCCGCCCCACTTCTGGGCCCTGGCCATCCATCGGCAGCGGGAATATGCCCGCGCCGACATTCCCATGCTGCCGGTGACCCATGGCGTCCGCTACACCCTGCTGCAGACCCTGCTCTACACCCTGCTGCTGTTTGCCGTCAGCCTGCTGCCCTTCGCCACCGGCATGAGCGGGCCGCTGTATCTGCTGGGGGCCGTGGTGCTGGGCCTGGGCTTTCTGTACTGGGCCGTGGCCATGCTGCGAGGAAGTAATCCCCGGGCGCCCATCGAGACCTTTCGCTACTCCATCCTCTATATCATGACCCTGTTTCCAGTCATGCTGCTGGACCACTACTGGTTTCCCCCATCCCTGCTGTTCGAGGTCAGCCTGCCATGAGTCCCGACCGCCGTGTCACTACCCCAGCGCAACGCCGAGGCATCTGGCTCACCGTCATCGCCGCTCTGGCCTTCTCGGCCCTGTTGCTGGTGAGCTTCATCCATGGCCTGAACACGGCTCAGCTGTTGTCGGAGGAGGAGCTGCAGGAGTGGAATACCTGGCTGTTTGAACGGCCCCGGGAGCTGGCAGACATGGAGCTGGTGGACCAGCACGGCCGGGTCTTTGATCACCAGCGGCTGGAGGGCCAGTGGTCGCTGCTATTTTTTGGCTTTACCCACTGCCCCGACATCTGCCCGGCCACCCTGGCTCAGTTGACCCAGCTGCTGGATGCCCTGCCGGACGAAGTGGTGGAAGACACCCAGGTGGTGCTGGTCAGCGTGGACCCGGCCCGGGACCGTCCCGAGCGCCTGGCCGAATACCTGACCCCCTTCCATCCGGACTTTGTCGGCGTGACCGGTGAGTTCATGGCCCTGCAGGGCTTTGCCACCCAGCTGGGCAGCCCCTTCGTCAAGCTGCCCGGCGGCGGCGAGGACTACCATGTGGAGCACAGCGCCAACATCGTGCTCATCAACCCTCGGGGGCATTTCGTCGGCTTCTTTCGCCCTCCCCACGAGGTCGATCGCCTGGCCCTGGCCTACCAGTCGGTGCGGGCGCTGCGCTAGGGCTGGCGAGCCGTCCAGCGCGACAGCATGAACAGGGCGGCAGCGGTGGCCACGATGGCGGGTCCGACGGGCAGATCGCCCAGCACGGCCAGGGCCAGGCCCAGCAGCACGGCTGCGGCACCGGTGACCATGGCCAGCAGGGCCATCTGCTCCGGGGTTCGAGCCCAGGCCCCGGCACTGCTGGCGGGCATGATCAGCAGCGCCGTCACCAGCAGGGCGCCGACCACCTTCATGGCCACGGCCACCAGCAGGGCCATCATCAGCATCTGGAGCAGGCGCAGCCGGGTTACCGGGAGGCCCTCCACCGCCGCCAGCTCGGCGTGGACAGTGATGGCCAGCAGGGCATCCCAGTGGCGAATCAGCAGCAGCCCCGTCACCAGGGTGACCCCGGCGATGACCAGCAGATCACCGGGCAGCACGGCCAGCAGGTCGCCAAACAGATAGCTGGTCAGGTCGATGCGCACCGAGGGCACCAGGCCCAGGGCCAGTACGCCGAGCGCCATTGAGGCGTGGGAAAGAATGCCCAGCAGGCTGTCACTGGCCAGGTTGCTGCGCCGCTGCAGGGCCGTCAGCAGCAGGGCCAGCATGAGGCAGACCATCACCGTCGTCCACCAGATGCTGATGTGCAGCCACAGCCCCAGGGCCGCTCCCAGCAGGGCGGAGTGGGCCAGGGTGTCGCCGAAATAGGCCAGGCGCTGCCAGACCACCAGCGTTCCCAGGGGGCCAGCGGTCAGGGCCACCATGATGCCCGCCGCTGCCGCAGGCCAGAGCAGTTCAAGCATGAGAGAGGGGATCTCCAACTCCGGGGCAGGGTTCAGCCATGGCTGTGGTCGTGGTGATGGTCGTGCTGGTACACCGCCAGCACCTGGGCGGGCTGCTGGCCAAACAGGGCCAGATAGGCCGGGTCGTGGCTGACCTGCTCGGGATGGCCGTGGCAGCAGATATGTCGATTCAGACAGATGACGTGGTCGGTCTGGGCCATGACCAGATGGAGGTCGTGGGAGACCATCAGCACGCCGCAGCCGAGGCGATCCCGCAGATCGGAAATCAGCCGGTAGAGATCGATCTGTCCCTTGACGTCCACCCCCTGGGCGGGCTCATCCAGCACCAGCAGGTTGGGGCGACGCAGCAGGGCCCGGGCCAGCAGGACGCGCTGCAGCTCTCCTCCCGAGGCGTTGCGCAGCGGAGTGCGGGCCAGGGCTTCCAGCCCCACCTCGGCCAGGGCTTCCCGGGCAGCAGTAGCGCTGGCTCCCCCCATGCGCAAAAAGCGCTGTACCGACAGAGGCAGTCCGGGATCGACATGGAGCCGCTGGGGCATGTAGCCCACGCGGAGCCCGGGCATGCGCCAGAGCCGGCCCTGATCCGGCCGCTCCAGTCCAAGCAGCAGCCGCACCAGGGTGGTCTTGCCGGCTCCGTTGGGCCCGATGAGGGTGACGATGTGGCCGCGGTGAAGCTCCAGGGAGACGTCTTCCAGCACGCTTTGTGCGCCGCGCTGCAGACGGATGCCGCGGGCTTCCAGCAGCAGGGTTGCGGTCATCGGCAGCCCGGGCACAGGCCCGTCAGTTCAATGCAGCCCTGCTCGATGGTGAAGTCGGCATCGTTGGCGGCGCGGTCCAGGGCCCGGTTCACCGTTGTGCAGCGCAGCTCCAGGGCGACCTCACATTCGCGACAGATCAGGAACTGCCCCTGGTGCTGTCGCTCCGGCTGGTCGCAGCCGATGAAGGCATTGCGCGAGGCCAGCCGATGCACCAGGCCCTGTTCCAGCAGGAAGTCCAGCGCGCGGTACACCGTCGGCGGCGCCGGTCGGGATTCCCGGCCCCCGCGCTCGGCCAGCTGTTCCAGTATGGCGTAGGCCCCCAGCGGGCGGTGGCTTTGCCAGACCAGCTCCAGCACCTCTCGACGCAGCGGAGTCAGCCGGGCACCCCGGCGGTGGCAGAGCTCACTGGCGCGGTGCAGGGCATCCTCGACACAGCGACGATGATTGTGGCGGCGGTAGGCGACGGGCAGAGAATCCATGGCAATGGTGAGGCAGAGGACTGATTTCAGGGCGGGACATGTTATATCATTGCGGGTTTTGCTGTCGAGGACATGCCGCCATGGGGAGCCAGGGTCGTTCAGGGCTGGCCAGCCGGCCGGGAAGAAGAAGACGAATGCTGCTGGCCGGGCTGATTCTGGCGGGGGTTCAGGCCATGGCGGAGACGCCGCCCACCCTGGTGGTCACCATCCATCCCCTGCTGCTCATGGCGGCCGACATCGCCGGCGGTGTCGATCAGGGCGTGCAGCTGGAGCGGCTGATTCCCCCCCATCGTTCCCCCCATGATTACCAGCTGCCGCCCTCCCGGCGCCTGGTGCTGGCCCGGGCCGATGCGGTGGTCTGGATGGGCCCGCGGCTGGAGTCGGGGCTGGCTCGGCTGCTTCAGCGTCTGGGCGAGCGGGGGCAGACCCTGGCAGCCGATGTCGACCCCCATTCCGAGGCCGATGCCCATGACTGGCTGGATCCCCTGGCGGCAGCGGCCATGGCCCGCCGCCTGGGGGCGCTGCTGGCGCAGCTGGATGAGCGCCAGGGCGATGCCTATCGGCAACGGGCCGAGGAGCTGGCCCTGGCTCTGGAGCGGAGCCACGAGGCCTGGCAGTACCGCCTGCAGGCCATGCAAGGGATCCGCTACTGGGTCAGCCACGATGCCTACGGCCAGTTCGAGCAGCGCTACGGGCTGAGTCATCAGGCCATGGTGGCGCTCAGCCCCGAGCGGCCCCCGGGTGCCAGTCATGTGCTGGCCCTGCAGAGGCAGCTAGCTGCCGAAGAGGTGGACTGCGTCTTCATCGAGCCCCAGTTTCACCCTCCCGTGCTGACTCGCCTGCTGTCTGCGCGCCAGATCCGACAGGTCGAGCTGGATCCGCTGGGGGCGGACCACCCGGCCGGAGATTCTACCTTTCTGGCGTTCTGGGAAGACTTTGCCGAGCGCTTTGCGAGCTGTGCAGAGACAGCAGCAGTGACAGGGGAAGGTGGATAGAGCGGCCGGAAAGGCCGGGGAGAATGCTGCGGGCGGCGGGCAGGACGAGGCCCGTTGCCCCGAGGGGCAGGCAGTGTGGGCATGGGGTGCCCGACACCGCCTGGATCAGTTCTTACATCGCATCGATCAGATCCTTTTCGATCCGGTCTTCAAGCTGCTGGTCGAGCTGAGCCGACACCCGAGCCACGTTGTCGCTCAGGCTGGCCGCCTGTTCCTGGTTGACCTTGCGCTCGAGCTGAAGGCGCAGCCTGGAGGGGGTCCATAGCGAGCTGGTGCCGGTGTCCTGCATGGCGAGGTCCAGCCGCGCCGACCGGGAAGAGTTGTCGTTGCCAGAGAGATCTGCTGCCACGGTGATACCGCTGGAAACAGCAAGAGCCATGGCCAGTACAGCCATCTTTTTCATACGTTCGCTCCTTGAATAAAAAGCCCGCCGCCAGCTTTTGGCCGGGTGGGGCGTGGGGTGTTACCGAATTGATACCTAAGGTAACACAAGGATGGGGCCTAGTCCAGTGTCAAGGTCTTTTTTGTGCGGGTTTGTGGGCGGATTGCAAAAAGTCAATGGGGTTGCGTAACCGTTTGATTGATCTAGATCTTTTCAGGGACTGTGCGTCTGATGGTGGCGTTTGCCAATGAGGGGGGCAGAATTTCCCCTGGGTTTTTTGTCAGGTAACACTATGGGGCTCTGCTCGGGTGCTGCTCAAGGTGGGACGGTCGCTGAACCCTGGGCCCGGCGATTCTTTCGGAGCAGGAAGACCATGGAGAGATCGACGCGAGCCCAGGCTTCTTTTGCGCTTTGTCGGCTTCCCCGCATTTCTCTCTCGTTTCCCCCGCGAAAGCGAGGGCCCAGGAACCGCGGTGGTCCAGCTGCCACAGAGCGGACCTCAGCGCAGTGGGCTTTCCGCCGGCACGGTGCTTGAGCTCTCTTGAAGAACAGCACCCCCTGTGCCGCGGAGGCTGTGGTGGTTCAATGTCCTTTTGGTTGCCGTCCAGAGCTCGGTGGTCTCTGGGTCCCGGCGTTCGCCGGGAAAACGAGGGATAGGAAAGCGAGAGGCCCAGCAGCCGCGGTGGTGCCGCTGTCACAGTACGGACCTCAGCGCAGTGGGCTTTCCGCCGGCACAATGCCCGGGTTCCCGCCCCGTTCGTTTCCCCCGCGAAAGCGGGGGCCTAGGAACCGCGGTGGTGCCGCTGCCACAGTACGGACCTCAGCGCAGCGGATATTCCGCCGGCACGGTGCTTGAGCTCTCTTGAAGAACAGCACCCTCCGTGCCTCGGAGCCCTTGGTGGTTCAATGTCCTTTTGGTTGCCGTCCAGAGCTCGGCGGTCCCTGGGTCCCGGCGTTCGCCGGGAAAACGAGGGGTAGGAAAGCGAGAGGCTCAGGAACCGCGGTGTGGCCGCTGTCATGGAACGGACCTCAGCGCAGCGGATATTCCGCCGGCACAATGTCCGGGTTCCCGCCCCGTTCGTCTCCCCCACGAAAGCACGGGCCTAGGAACCGCGGTGGTGCCGCTGCCACAGTACGGACCTCAGCGCAGCGGGTATTCCGCCGGCACAATGCCCGGGTTCCCGCCCCGTTCGTTTCCCCCGCGAAAGCGGGGGCCTAGGAACCGCGGTGGTGCCGCTGCCACAGTACGGACCTCAGCGCAGCGGATATTCCGCCGGCACGGTGCTTGAGCTCTCTTGAAGAACAGCACCCTCCGTGCCTCGGAGCCCTTGGTGGTTCAATGTCCTTTTGGTTGCCGTCCAATGCTCGGTGGTCTCTGGGTCCCGGCGTTCGCCGGGAAAACGAGGGATAGGAAAGCGAGAGGCCCAGGAACCGCGGTGGTGCCGCTGTCACAGTACGGACCTCAGCGCAGTGGGCTTTCCGCCGGCACAATGCCCGGGTTCCCGCCCCGTTCGTTTCCCCCGCGAAAGCGGGGGCCTAGGAACCGCGGTGGTGCCGTTGTCACGGAGCGGACCTCAGCGCAGCGGATATTTCGCCGGCACAATGTCCGGGTGTCTTTGAAAGAACAGCACGCTCCGTGCTGCGGAGGCTGTGGTGGTTCAATGTCCTTTTGGTTGCCGTCCAATGCTCCGTGGTCCCTGGGTCCCGGCGTTCGCCGGGAAAACGAGGGGTAAGAAAGCGAGAGGCCTAGGAACCGCGGTGGTGCCGCTGCCACAGCACGGACCTCAGCGCAGTGGGCTTTCCGCCGGCACGGTGCTTGAGCTCTCTTGAAGAACAGCACCCTCCGTGCCGCGGAGGCTGTGGTGGTTCAATGTCCTTTTGGTTGCCGTCCAGAGCTCGGTGGTCTCTGGATCCCGGCGTTCGCCGGGAAAACGAGGGGTAGGAAAGCGAGAGGCCCAGGAGCTGCAGTGTGGCCGCTGTCACAGTGCGGATCTCAGCGCAGCGGATATTACGCCGGCACGATGCCCGGGTTCCCGCCCCGTTCGTTTCCCCCGCGAAAGCGGGGGCCCAGAAGCCGCGATGGCGCAGTATTTGCCCGAGCGGACCTCAGCGCACTGGGCTTTCTGCCCGTGCGGTGGCTTCCTGGATTCCAGTCTTCGCCGGGAAGGCCACAAGGGAGGCCGCCGGCCGGTTCAGGGCAGGGCCAGGGCGTCGGGCAGGGCCTCGTGCTGATAGCGGCGGTGTTGAAGCAGTCGCTGGCGATATTCCTCGGGGTTTTTCAGCTCCACCAGAGCGCCGCGCGGGCGAGCGGGCCGCGTGATGTGTCGGGCGGCAAGGCGGGAAATCCAGAACCGGAACGCTGCCAGGCGCAGCAGTGCCGGCCACCATTCGCGTTCGATCTCGCTCAGCGGTCTCCTGCTGCAATAGGCGGCCAGCATGGCAGCAGCCTGCTGGCGCCTCAGCTGGCTGTTGGCATCGAAACACCAGTCGTTGACCGCCACGGCCAGGTCGTAGAGCAGAATGCCCGGGCCGGCGCTGAAGAAGTCGACCACCCCGGTCAGGCGCTGGTCAATGAACAGGGCGTTGTCTCGAAACAGGTCACCATGGACCAGTCCGCAGGGCAGCTCCTGCTGGCGGTCGACCAGCTGCTGCAGCTCGCTCAGCAGCTCCTCGGCCATGTTTCTGTCGGTGGACTCCAGGTGGGGCAGAACCTGCTCGGTGGTCTGTGCCAGCCAGAGGAAATCGCGATGGCTGGCCCGGGAAAGCTCCAGGTCGAGCTCTGCTCCGGTCCGGTGCAGGTCTGCGAGCACTCCGCCGATGGCGGCGCAGTGGGCCGGGCCGGGCTGCATCGCATGGCTGCCTGGAAACCGAGGCGTAATCAGTGCGGGACGATCCCTCAGGCAGTGCAGGGCCCCGCCCTGGATGTCCGGGACCGGAGCCGGTACCGGCAGCCCGCGCTGGGCCAGTCTGCCCAGCAGCTCCACATAAAACTCCAGGGTGGCCATGGGCAGGCTCTCGAAGAGCGTCAGGACATAGTGCCGGGGGCTCCGGGAGAGCTGGCCGGGGCTGGGAGCCGGGTCAATGGTCAGAAAGTAGTTGGTGTTTTCCACTCCCTGGGGGACGCCTGCGAAATGCATCAGCGTGCCTAGCCCAAAGCTTTCCAGCAGGGTTTCGATCTCGCTCTGTTCCAGCACGGTATAGACTGCCATTGCCTGTCTCCCTGACGACTCGTCGTTGAACTTCATTGCCCGCCGCCGGCCTCGGTCCGGCCGTGCGATCCACGGCTGCAGGTCCGCCCTCTGTCATGGCCCCATGGTACACTCGACCGGCCCTCCGCAAGAGATACAGTAGACAACATGGCTGCACCCCTCGTCCTCGTCGATGGCTCCTCCTATCTGTACCGCGCCTTTTATGCCCTGCCTCCACTGACCACCTCGGAGGGTCGGCCCACCGGTGCCGTGCGCGGCGTCATCAGCATGCTGCGGCGCCTGCAGAAAGACTACCCCGACAGCGTGGTGGCTGTCGTCTTCGATGCCCCGGGCAAGACCTTTCGCGACGAGCTGTATGAGGAGTACAAGGCTCAGCGCCCGCCCATGCCGGACGATCTCCGGGCACAGATTGAGCCCATCCACGCCCTCATTCGGGCCATGGGCCTGCCGCTGCTCATCGTCGAGGGGGTGGAAGCCGATGATGTGATCGGCACCCTGGCCGTGGAGGTGGCCTCGGCGCGCCGACCGGTGGTGATTTCCACCAGCGACAAGGACATGGCCCAGCTGGTGAATGAACATGTGACCCTGGTCAATACCATGACGGACACGCGCATGGGGCGGGCCGAGGTGGAGGAGCGCTTTGGCGTGCCGCCGGAACAGGTCGTCGACCTGCTGGCTTTGATGGGGGACAGCTCTGACAACATACCCGGCGTGCCCGGGGTGGGTCCCAAGACCGCCCTGGCCCTGCTCCAGGGCCTCGGTGGCCTGGATATCATCTACGAACAGCTCGACCGGGTGGCAGAACTGTCCATCCGCGGGGCCCGCACCCTGGGGGGCAAGCTGGAGGCCGAGCGGGAAAGTGCCTTTCTGTCGCGCCAGCTCGCCACCATCAAGACCGATGTGCCCTTGCCGCTGAGCGTCGATGCGTTGCGCCATGAAGAGCCCGATGCCGCCGCCCTGGTGGAGTGGTTTCGCGAGCTGGAATTTCGCGCCTGGTTGAGTGAGCAGCTGGAGCAGGCCGAGCGCGAGGGCGACCCCCTTGTGCCCGAACAGGCCTGTCACTATGAAACCGTGACCAGCTGGGCGGAGCTGGATGCCTGGCTGGAGCGCCTGGCTGCCGCCGACCACTTCGCCTTTGATACCGAGACTACCAGCCTCCGCTACATGGACGCCGAGCTGGTGGGGCTGTCCTTCGCCATGGAGCCCGGCCAGGCGGCCTATGTGCCCCTGGCCCATGACTATCTGGGCGCGCCGGACCAGCTCGACCGGGAACAGGTGCTGGCCCGCCTGAAGCCCCTGCTGGACAGTGATGACCGGCGGGTGGTGGGCCAGAATCTCAAGTACGACATCAGCGTGCTGGCCCGTCATGGGCTGAACCTGCGAGCCATTGCCTCGGACACCATGCTGGAGTCCTATGTGCTGGACAGCACGGCCACCCGGCATGACATGGCCAGCCTGGCGCTCAAGTATCTGGGTCGAAATACCACCTCCTTCGAGGAGATCGCCGGCAAGGGGGCCAAGCAGCTTCGCTTCAACGAGGTGGAGCTGGAGCGAGCCAGTCACTACGCCTCGGAAGATGCAGACATCACCCTGCAGCTGCACCGGGAGCTGAGCCCTCGGCTCGAGCAGCTGCCCTCGCTGAAGTTGGTGCTGGAGGAAATCGAGCTGCCGCTGGTGCCGGTGCTGTCCCGCATGGAGCGAACGGGCGCCCTGGTGGACCGCCAGCAGCTGCAGGAGCACAGCGCAGAGCTGGGTCAGCAGTTGATGGAGCTGGAAGCCCGGGCCCATGAGCTGGCCGGCGGCGAGTTCAACCTCGGCTCGCCCCGGCAGCTGGCGGATATCCTGTTCGAGCAGCAGGGCCTGCCCGTGTTGCGCAAGACGCCCAAGGGGGCGCCCTCCACCGCCGAAGAGGTGCTGGTGGAGCTCGCCGTCGAGCACGAGCTGCCCGCGGTCATCATGGAGCATCGGGCCCTGGCCAAGCTGAAGTCCACCTATACCGACCGGCTGCCGACCATGATCCACCCGGAGACGGGACGGGTGCACACCTCCTACCACCAGGCGGTGACCGCCACCGGCCGCCTGTCCTCCTCGGACCCCAATCTGCAGAACATCCCGGCCCGCACCACCGAGGGGCGGCGCATCCGCCAGGCCTTTGTGGCGCCGGAGGGACATCGCATCGTCGCCCTGGACTACTCCCAGATCGAGCTGCGCATCATGGCCCACCTGTCCGGGGATGAGGGGCTGATCGAGGCGTTCCGCCAGGGCCAGGACATCCACCGCGCCACGGCTGCCGAGGTGTTTGAAGTGGCGGTAGAAGCGGTGACCGGCGAGCAGCGGCACCGGGCCAAGGCCATTAACTTCGGCCTGATCTATGGCATGTCAGCCTTTGGCTTGGCCAGGCAGCTGCACCTGTCTCGCAATCAGGCCCAGACCTATATCGATCGCTATTTCGAGCGCTATCCCGGGGTGCGCACCTATATGGACAACACCCGGTCCCGGGCCGCCGAGCAGGGCCATGTGGAAACCCTGTTTGGCCGGCGTCTCCACCTGCCTGAAATTCGCTCGCGCAACGGCCAGCGCCGCCAGGCGGCCGAGCGCACGGCCATCAATGCTCCCATGCAGGGCACAGCGGCGGACATCATCAAGCGGGCGATGATCACCGTCGACCGACAGCTGCAGTCCCGAACCGATGCTCGCATGATCATGCAGGTCCACGACGAACTGGTGTTTGAGGTGGCTGAAGACCAGGTGGAGTCACTGATTCAGCAGGTCAGCACCATCATGGAGAGCGCTGCTGAGCTGGTGGTGCCCCTGAAGGTGGACAGCGGCGTCGGCGACAACTGGGATGAGGCCCGGTGAGCGCCACCCTTTAAAAGAACAACAGGCTCCGTGCCGCAGAGCCCTCGGTGGCCCAATGTCCGTCTGGTTGCCGCCCAGAGCTCGGCGGTCCCTGGCTCCCGGCGTTCGCCGGGAAAACGAGGGGTAGGAAAGCGAGAGGCCCAGGAGCCGCGGTGTGGCTGCTGTCACGGAACGGACCTCAGCGCAGCGGGCCTTCCGCCGGCACAATGCCCGGGTTCCCGCCCCGTTCGTTTCCCCCGCGAAAGCGGGGGCC
>Ga0209487_1000080_pt1 | contig 88875 bp, 83 predicted proteins | sample Poulit2012_FD_187524 | JGI IMG/M metagenome (GOLD analysis project Ga0209487, IMG submission 187524) | Agricultural soil microbial communities from Georgia to study Nitrogen management - Poultry litter 2012 (SPAdes) (version 2) | ecosystem: Environmental > Terrestrial > Soil > Agricultural land...
AGGCACCTGGTTTGGTGGCCTGCTGGCTGATCGGAATCTGGAATTTGGCATTCTGGTTGCTCTAGCGATGATCGCTGCGGCGTTGACCGCGTTTTATTTCACCTCGGTGAATCCGATATTAGGAGTAATGAATTTCGGCGTGGTGGGATTCTTTGGCACCAGCCTGGTACCCAGCCTACAGATCCGGCTGATGGATGTTGCCGGCGATGCCCAAACCCTGGCTGCAGCCCTAAACCACTCGGCACTTAATTTGGCCAACGCTTCCGGGGCCGCCATTGGTGGTTCGGTGATTGCCGCAGGGTTTGGTTACGCTGCCCCGGCCTTGGCCGGTACCGTACTGGCGGTGACCGCCATGGTGGTGTGGGTACCAACCTTTGTCCTTCGACGCCGTCAGCTTGGCCGTCACACCGCTGGGTAAGTGATTTATACTCTAGAGTAGACAGCCGTCCAGCACGGCTTTGAAATAGGGTAACTGCACTAGCACGCTGGTAGTTAATAACACCGCAGCAATACCCAGCATCCCAGAAACGGGCGCGATGCCCTGTACCCCGGCAGGTGGTGCAATCAAATGCCGGATCCGGTCTGTTCCAGCAGCATGCAAAGCCACTGATCCGCAGGCTGGTCTGGCGGCTTGTCCGGATTTCTCACCGATTTTCAGTAAAGCACTGGCTAGCACCGGGGTGCTGGTGGCAGCTCGTCCAGCGTTATCTGCTGCCATTTCCAGATAATGGGGTATGGCAGCTTCGATAGTGGCGACAAATGGAATCCAGCGCAGCGGTCGTATCAGTCCGTGCAGTATACCCAACACAAGATGGTGGAGCTGATGCAGGTGTGCGGCTTCATGTGCCACCACGGCCGACATTTCATCAGCCGTAAGAGTTTGCAACAACCCGGTGGACAATACAATGCCCCAACGGCGTTTTGACATGGCAAACGCTGAGGGTTTCGACCACGGCACAATGGTGACTTCTACCCCCGCGACGTGTCCGCTGCGAGCGCCCATGTTAAGCACGTGTTCTAATTTTGCGCGTTCTGCCCGGTGCTTGCGCCAGTACTGGTAGCCAGAAACGGCCAATACCGTTGCCAGCAGTAGTGGCATCGCCACTAAGAAGACCATCGGTATGCCAATATTGATTTCCATACCGGCAGGTAACGGATTGGCCGCAGCTAAACAGCGTTGGCACATCATTGCGGTATTGCCCGGCATCATATCGCTTGGACCGCTCAACCCCCAGGCCAACATGGGCCCGATTGCTGTCAAACCTAGCAACCAGATGCCCAAGGTGGTCAGTAGCCCGGCTACGGCCAGCCGGGGCCTGCGCATCAGGGCCGGGGCAGCGTTTTGTACCAGTGGCCCGGCGGCCAAGCCGCTTGCAATAATCGTAACGGTCATTAGCACCGAGGCGACCAGCACCGTCATGTTTGCTCCAAATAGTTGCGCAGCATCGCTAACCCGTCTTCGGGCATTTCCTGAACAAAATGCAATATTGAGGCGGCTTTATCGTGACTGGAGTCCAGCGCTTCATGCATTAATCGGGCCACATATTCATCACGGCTACACGTGGGCAAATAAAATACCGAACGGCCTTCATGCCGGGTGTCAACCATGGCTTTGGTCCGCAGGTTCTGCATGACCGTAGCAATGGTGGTATATGCCGGACTGTGCGGTAGTGCGTCCATGACGTCGCGCACGCTACGGGGGCTAGCGTCCCATAAAAGATCCATGACCTGTTGTTCCAGTTCGCCCAATCGCGGGACTGGGTGAGATGAATGCGCAGTCATAGTTGTATATTCTCCGATGTCGCTTCAAGGGTATCAGCGGTTCGTTGCCTACGGGGTATCGAGCACACTACTTGTCCTTTCAGCCGCCAGATCAATGCGATACTGGTCAACACCAGCGCGGCAATACCAAGTATCGGCTGGATCGGGGCGAAATAGGTGATGGCACCCGAGTACCCCAATGCTAACAGCGCCAATTTATTACACACCGGACAGCCAACTGCAAACCAGGCGACGAATCCCCCAATCATGCCCACCGTACCTTGACGATCCCTGCGAACCGTGGGCTCGTCTCGGACATACGTGGCGACCAGCATGCCGGTAGCCACCGAAGTAATAATCCAGACCGGGTAATTCCACCACACCGGAGCAATATCCCTGGCAAAAATTGAATTCGGGATCAGCACGGTGGCCAGCCCGATGAGCAGCCCAATGATCACGCTAGCAATAATGGCCGTCGCCACTTGACGACGGGTCCACGATCGAAGACCTAGCCACGCAAAATTTACTGTCCTGTACATATGCTCTACTATGCCTCATAGTAATGAAGCTGTATAGTAGCCAGCGCAGCCCTGGCATTACTGCCTAGTGGCAACGTTGACCAAATAATGAGGAATGGTTTTGACACAACATACACCCGCGGGCCGACCAGCCTGGCTCCTGCCGTTAATTGTTGGCGGTATCGCGCTGATCGGGATCGTCGTGGCCTATTTCGTAATCTCTTCGTCGTCTGATGCCACAGATGCCTCCGATAGCAACCAGGACGACGGCGACGTTGTGGATGTCGTTGAACAAGACGAAGACGACCAAATTGATCTCAGCCATGTCGAACAACGCGATGCCGAGGATCCGCTGGCCATTGGCCCGGTGGATGCGCCGGTCACCATGGTGGTGTTTTCTGATTATCAGTGCCCGTTTTGCGCCACCTGGAGTGCTGATACTCTGCCTACCATGATGGACTATGTTGACGACGATCAGCTGCGCATCGAATGGCGCGACGTCAACGTTTTCGGCCCGGAATCAGAGCGCGCGTCCAAAGCCGCATACGCTGCCGCGTTACAAGATAGTTTCTGGGAATACCATGATGCACTCTACCCCGACGGCGATATCCGGGATCCCGAACAGCTCAGTGAAGACGCCCTGGTAGACCTGGCAGCCGACCTCGACCTGGACACCGACGAATTCGCCGACGACATGCATTCGGATACTGTCGAGCAACACACCCAGGAAAATCAGCAGCTAGGTATGGATATCGGCGCCTACTCGACGCCGGCGTTTGTCCTCAATGGCGAACCGCTACTTGGCGCCCAACCCACCGATGTTTTCGTTGACGCCGTGGATGACGCCCTGGCCACGGCTCAAGACTAGGCCGGGTGATAAGTATGGAAATCAGCCTGCTGACATCATTTCTGGGCGGTGTCCTTGCCCTGCTAAGCCCGTGCGGGGCGCTACTGTTGCCGGCCTTTTTTGCTTCGGTCATCGGCCAGCGCATGCGCTTGGTGTTACACGGCGGTGTTTTCTACCTGGGACTGGTGATCACCCTGGTACCACTGGGGCTGGGATTAGGCGCGGTGGGTAATCTTCTAACCCAATACCGCAACGCGTTGATTATCGTCACTTCGGTAATCCTCATGCTCTTGGGGCTTGCCCAAGCAGCCGGGTTTGGTTTTGATTTGTCCAAAGCATTTCCCGGAGCCGGGTCCCTGCAACAACGCGCCCACCAGAAAACGGGGTTTATTCGCACCCTGTTGCTCGGTGCCGCCAGCGGTGTGGCAGGCTTTTGTGCCGGCCCAATCCTGGGCGCCATCTTGACCTTGGCCGTAGCCCAAGGCGATACCCTCAACGCCGGACTGATGTTAGCCGTCTACGGCATCGGGATGGTCGCTCCCCTGACGTTGTTAGCTGCCGTTTGGGATAAAATTGGTCCTAGGACCATGCGCGTACTGCGTGGCCGTGGATTCCAGTTCATGGGCCGACAGTTCCACACCACATCGGTGGTTACCGGGTTGTTGATTGCCGGTATCGGCGTCCTATTTTGGATCACCAACGGACTGGTCACAGCCCCCACCCTGGTGCCAGCTACCGCTCAACGGTGGCTGCAATCGTCCAGCAGCATATTAGCCAATCCGCTTTTCGATGCCATCCTGCTTGCAGCATTGGTTATTGTTCTCGTCACGGCCTGGGCTATCCGTCGTACCCGCAAACAACTCGAAGATACCAACCAATATGCAACCGAAAACCACTGACCGTTCCGCTGCAGTGCAACACCGGTTACTCACCGGTGTCCTGGTGGCGGCAGCTGTGACACTTAGTGGCTGTAGTTCATCCGATAATGCTTCGCAAACACCGCCACTACCCGATTATCAGCCGGATCCAGTCAGCGTCAATGCGGCTGCCTCAAAAGTCGATCCCGCCGAACTTCGGTTGCCACTACAGTTGGAAGACGACACCATTGTTGACCCGGGATGGCAAACTCCGCCACACTCTGTCGATAATATGTTCCTGTCTGCCGGCGGTGATGATTCGGTGCTGACGTTTCGAGCCGTTGATGATACCGGCACGATCCGCTGGGAAGCCCAACGCCCCATCAGCTGTTCGGGATTTACCCTGACCTCCGACGACGAACAACGATATGCGGTGCTGGCCGATATTGATTCCGAGGCCCAGGACCTCGGCGACACCGTGGTCAATGCCTACGAGCTAGACACCGGAGAAAGCCACTGGGGCCCCGTGCCGGTGCCAGGACCACATACGGGTCCGGGCACGGTTTTTGCCGCTCCCCCGGATCAAGGGATGGGCGATTCCGGTGCTAAAGTCTTACTTGATCCGGCAACCGGTGATGTCCTGGTTGATGAAGCCGAACAATCTGAGATCATCGTTCTCGGTGAGTTTCACGGCACGGTACTACTGGTCCAAGACGACCAGGTCCAAGCCCACAGTGCCGCTGACCTTGCCGAAACTGGCATCGATGCCACACCGCAGTGGACCATTGATGCAGCAGACTATGGTTGGCAGCCCGAACAATTGACTGCTGCCACACCGGCCACAGTGGCCGACCCCGACCATGGTGCAGCCCTTATCGGCACAGACAATCAAGACCAAGCACTCATTGACCTGACTGGCGGCGAAGTGCTTGCCGATCAACTAGCCGATGCCGGCCAAGACCCCTCCAGTGGCACCTGGGTGACCCTAGGTCATCAACTGGTCGGCTACGATACGGACGGGCGGCAACTCTATGCTCATCCCAATGACGATTTAGACTTCGCCGGGGTTGGGGCTGCGATGGCCTATCTGAAAAATGCCGACGGCGATCTGGAAGCTCATAACGTGGTAACCGGTGATATCGGCCGAGCCTACCGGCCCGACGACACCGGTACCGTAGCGGTGCCCACAATCATTAGCCCCACCGGTATTGGAGTGGTCGAAGCCGATGATCGGTTCTATTTATCGACACCACAGTGATTAGAACCGGTTAGCGTGCTGGTTTTGCACATCGGGTTCCGGAAGGTGCAATTTGGCCAGCACTTGGGCGGTATTGGCCGGTGGCCGCTGGGCACCAAGCGTTGAGACCAGCATGGTAACCACCAGCACAAACGGCACCGCCCACAGCGCTGGGTACTGTAGCACCGTCGCAGTGAACCCCGCCTGCGTCAAAAAATGTCCGGCAAGCAGTGCACCCAGTGAAACCAACCCGCCGGTGACCATTCCGGCAATGGCACCCGATACGGTTAACCCACGCCACCAGATAGCCAAGAGCACCACCGGTGCCAATGACGAGGCCGTAAAGGTAAAGACCATGGCCACCGCACCGGCTAGGGCTAACCCGGTGGTCACAAACGTTGCAATGATGGGTAACACCATGGCCAGAATGGCACCGATACGAAATCCGCGTACCGTGCCACCAAAAAACTCTTGAGAAACCACCCCGGAAATGGAGACCACCAACCCGGATGCGGTCGATAAAAACGCTGCAAAGGCACCACCGGCTACCAGGGCGGTGAGTAGATCACCGGTGATCCCTGAAAATAGTGCACCGGGTAGTTGTAATAACGCGGTATCAGTACTGGTACCACCGGCCAGTTCTGGCAGCACAGCCCGTGCCACCACTCCTAAGATCATCGGCAGGGTATAAAAAGCGGCCAATAGCGTCAGCAGCAGTACAATGGTTCGCCGTGCCGAACCGCCGTCGGGGTTGGTATAAAACCGCACCAGCACATGCGATAACCCTAAGGTGCCCAGTATCAGGGCGGCGACCAGCGAGATGGTCCGGTAGGTGCTGGATTCACTGTCGTTGACTAGATCAACATCAAATGCGTTACCAAGGTCCGGAATAAAGTCGGCATCGCCAACACCCAGCCGCAGCACAATGAAAATCGTGGGAATTAATAACGCTGAGAGTTTGAACCAGTACTGTACGGCCTGAGCAACGGTGACCGAGCGCATTCCACCGGTAATCACGGTGGGTAAAACCACCAGAATAACAATCGCCGGACCCAGCCAGGCCGGTATCCCGGTGGTGGCTGATAAGGCGATGGCCGCCCCGTGCAACTGGGGAATGATATACAACCAGCCGGTAAAAACCACGATGATGGCGGTCAACCGGCGTAAAGCACGCGACGGGAATCGTAGCGACATCAAATCCGGGATCGTGTAGGCTCCCGAGCGGCGCAGTGGGGCGGCAACAAACACTAATAGCGATAAAAATCCGGCGGTATAGCCAACGGGAAACCACAAGCCGTGGGTGCCATAGGCCATAATCAACCCGGCGACCCCTAAAAAACTGGCCGCCGATAGATATTCTCCGGCAATCGCCGAGGCGTTCATCCAGGGCGGTACCCGGCGCGACGCGACATAAAAGTCCCGGGTAGTTCGGCTGCGGCGTAGCCCGTGGACACTGATAATAATGGTCACGACACAAACCGCACCAATAGCCGTCAAGATGAGCCTGGGATCGTGTATCACTGGTAGACGTCCTGGGCTTCAACGGGTTCAGCATAAATGCTCTGTTCATTTTCGGTGGCTCGGCGGACGTAAAACCAGCCCAAAATGATGGGCAGTGGGATACAGACGACGGCGGGAAATAACCATTCCAGCGGTATACCGGCGACCGTTGTGGCGGCCAGCGCGGGGCTAAAAAGAAACGCCACATTGGCCACCACTACGAGCCCAAAAAATATGGCGGCCAAATTTATCCCCAGTCGCAGTTGTACCCGCATCAGTCGCCGCACCGTGACTTGGGACGGTTGCGCATCGGCGGCATGACCCCGCGGGTTGAGCAATACCTCTTGGACACTGGGCACACCCGTTGGCATATCCACGGTGACACGACGGGCACGCATGGCCCGGATAGCTTCGGGAACCTGTGAACGCTGCTGTGGTTCACGGACTAAATCCAGCACAAAGTCTTCATCGGCGGGGTCATCGTGATCGGTCATCCATCACCCCGGGAGACAGAGCGGAAATTCAGCTGTTTTAGGCGTTGTCGCACCTGGGGCATCAGGCGACGGCTCACCGGTAATTCAGTATCTCCTAAATGGATATACATGCGCCCGTCTTGCTGGACAATTTTGGTAGCGAAGTTCAGATTTACAATGTGTGAGCGATGGATTCGCACAAAATCATAGGCTGCCCATTCCTCTTCAATACCGGCCAATGAAATGCGTAACAGATACGATTCGTCTTCCAGGTAGATCCGAGCGTAGTCGCCTTGGGCTTGTGCCCACCGAATAGCAGCAATCGGCACCAAAACCTGCTGGGCACCTTGTTGGATGGTGACTCTGCCCTGTTCTTGTACTTGCGGAATAGCTCCGGTATCTACCCGGGGCAATGTCTTACGCAGTGCTTCATGCAACCGGGCAGGGCGCACGGGTTTGAGCAAATAATCCAGTGCTGACAGTTCAAAGGCGTGCACGGCGGGCCTGGCATCGGCGGTAACAAAAATGACGTGCGGGAACAGTGTTTCTTGAGAACGGCGCAGCTCATGAGCCAAATCCATGCCGGTTGGTCCCGGCATATGAATGTCTAAGAGCACCACGTCAATATTATGTTCAGCTAAAACGGCTTTGGCCTCAGCAACGTTGAGCGCGGTGTGCACCTCAGCTACCAGTGGGTCGGCTTCTAAAAGCCACCGCATTTGTTCTACGGCTGGGACTTCATCATCCACCGCAAGAACCTGAAGCCCTTGAGATTTCGTCATGCCTGTTCTCCGGGGAATGCAGAGATGATGCGTGATGGGGTTTTAAACTTGGGGATGCGCATCGACACTTTCATCCCGGAATCAATCGCGGTTTCAATTTCTAGCCCGTATCCGGCACCGTAGGCTTGGCGTAGTCGAAGGTCTACGTTGCGCAAGCCCACATGGGACCCCTCTGCTTGGCCACGCATGACCTTAGCCATAAACTGTGGGTCGGCCCCAACGCCGTCGTCTTCGACACTAATCCGCGAAAACGTATCGACGTCTTTGGCTTGAACAAATACGTGACCGGTTTGTTCAGAGTTATACATTCCGTGGCGTACTGCATTTTCGACTAATGGTTGGACGCTCAAAAATGGGATTTCCAGACCCAGCACTTCAGGGGCAATATCAAGGCTGACTTGAAGCCGCTGGCCAAAACGGGCTTTTTCTAACACCACATAGTGTTCTACAGCAGCCAACTCGTCTTCCAGGGTCGTGAAATCGCCTTCAGTGCCCAGCGAATACCGGGTGAAGTCAGCAAAATCCACGAGTAATTCTCTTGCGCCCACCGGATCGGTGGGGATCAATCCGGCAATGGCATTGAGTGAATTGTAGATAAAGTGTGGCGAAATTTGTGCCCGCAGGCTGCGCAGTTGAGCTTCCACGAGTTGTTCGCGGGTCAGTTCCATCAGTTGTTCGTAATCCGCATCGGGGCCTGAAGCAATGCGGCGTGCTTTTTTGCGCAGCCTCAAACCGACCACCGACTCACGACAGAGTATGCGATCGGTGCCGAGTTCACCGAGCAGGCAAGCAATATGGGAAGCATACCTCCATGCTAGGTGATAACCATCACTTCCACAGCTGCTTGACCGCTCAACTCATAGACCCAGCCGTTCATCGCAGATCATCACCCAGCGACTTCCGTGACTCACATCACACCAACTACCGTGACATCCACAACGACGTCATCCCTGCTCCGCTCTGGAGGAATATCATGAGCACCATTGACTATTCGGATTTTGGACAAGTACAAAAATCCGAGCAATTTCAGCAGTTGCGACGCACACATCGCAGCTTTGTTTTCCCCCTCACCGTGGTCTTTTTGGTCTGGTACCTAGCCTTTGTTACCGTGGCAGCCTTCGCACCAGAATTCATGGCCATCAAAGTGTGGGGCAACATCAATTTAGGCATCGTATTGGGTCTGGCCCAGTTCGTGACCACATTTATTATTACCGGGGCTTATGTCTCGTATGCCAACCGCAAGATCGATCCAATTGCATCTGAGCTGCGCGAAAACATGGAAGCCGCCGGCAAAGGTTTACCAGAAGAACAAGATGATGGGATCGAATACGTACCAGCCAAGCAGGCATCAGGAGAACGGCCATGACTACTACAGCACTACTGACCGCTGAATCGTCCAGCGGCTTATCTACCGAAGTGGGCAACCCGTGGGCAAATATTGGTATTTTTGTCGTTTTTGTAGGGATCACACTGTGGGCCGTTTTGCGTGCCTCCAAGAAAACCAAGACTGCCACGGACTTCTATGCTGGCGGCCGGTCATTTACCGGAACCCAAAATGGTACGGCAATTGCCGGTGATTATCTTTCCGCAGCATCGTTTTTGGGCATCGTTGGTGCCATTGCCATCTACGGTTATGACGGGTTTCTGTACTCGATCGGCTTCTTAGTCGCCTGGCTTGTGGCCTTGCTACTGGTTGCCGAGATGTTGCGCAACACCGGCAAATTCACGATGGCCGATGTGCTCAGTTTCCGATTACGGCAGCGTCCAGTACGTATCGCTGCGGCAACCTCTACGCTGCTGGTATCAATCTTCTATCTGCTGGCCCAGATGGCTGGTGCCGGCGCTCTAGTTTCGCTACTACTCGGGATCGACTCGCAGGTCGGCCAATCCTTAGTTATAGCCATCGTCGGTGTTTTAATGATCTTCTACGTCTTTATCGGCGGGATGAAAGGCACCACCTGGGTGCAGATCATCAAGGCAACCTTGTTACTCATCGGTGTGGGCGTCATGAGTGTCTGGATGCTAGGCCTGTTTGGTTTCAATTTCTCAGCCATACTGGGTGAAGCCGCAAACGTGGCCGGAACCTCAGCCATTCTTGATCCGGGCCTCCAATACGGCATAAATACCCTGACGAAATTAGATTTCATTTCATTAGGGTTGGCTCTTGTCTTAGGCACGGCAGGATTGCCCCACGTATTGATGCGGTTCTACACGGTTCCCACGGCTAAAGAAGCACGAAAATCTGTGGTGTGGGCGATTTGGCTCATCGGCGGATTCTACTTGTGCACCCTGGTGCTGGGCTTCGGCGCAGCTGTGTTGGTTGGCCCAGATGTCATTGCTGACGCTCCGGGCGGTCAGAACTCCGCTGCAGCACTGTTGGCCTATGAGCTCGGTGGCACCCTGTTACTAGGTATTATTTCAGCGGTCGCGTTTGCTACCATCCTGGCGGTGGTCGCCGGTCTGACCATTACCGCTTCGGCGTCATTTGCCCACGATATTTACGGTCAAGTCATCAAGAAAGGCAAACTCGATACCAGAGGTGAAATGCGCGCCGGCCGTGCAACCGTGGTGGTGGTCGGTATCCTGGCCATCCTGGGTGGTATCGGGGCCCAGGGCCAAAACGTGGCATTTCTGGTTGCTTTGGCCTTTGCTGTCGCTGCTTCAGCAAATCTGCCAACGATCATCTACTCACTGTTCTGGAAGAACTTCACCACGCGCGGTGCCCTCTGGTCGATGTATGGCGGGTTGATCTCTTCGATTACCCTGATCCTGTTCTCGCCCGTGCTGTGGGGTGCTGAGACCTCGTTCTTCCCGGACGTGGACCTGGCGATTTACCCGCTGACAAACCCCGGCATTATTTCGATCCCACTGTCGTTCCTTTTGGGTTGGATCGGTTCGAAAACCTCGAAGGTTCGCGAGAATGCCGACAAACAAGCAGAAATGGAGGTCCGTTCGCTCACCGGTGTGGGAGCTGAGAAAGCGACCGACCACTAATCCGCACAGGAAGACATTGGGCCCCGCAAATACTGCGGGGCCCAATGCATGCGATAATGGTAAAGCGCTATACAGTATGTTGGCTAGCTTGTTCCACTCCGCTGCGTACCGCGGCGGCTAATGGGGCAGGAATGCGCACAACTCCGTCCACGATGTCAATGAGTTCCATGGCTTCAAGTTGGCGCAGGCGAGGGACCAGGATTTCCGCGTCGTCGGCCACTGCTGGTGTATCCGATGCCGCGGCATCGAGCACGAACTTCGCGGTTTGAGCGGCTGCATCACCTTGTGTCGCATACGTCAAAGTTTCACGAACATAGGTGGCCACCAGTTGTTCGGCGGCATCCAGCTGATCAACATTTTCAAATCCGAAGTCTTGGGCTCCAGCACCCGGCTGGACCTTCGTGGAACCTACTTCAATAACCCCGCATTCTTGTAGGGCAGCCAAGAAGGCCATGACTTCTGGGATGGCCTGTGCCGATTGCACATACCGGGTTGGTTGTGGCTGTGCTGCGATGCTCAAATCCGTATCTGAGGCTGGGGCGGGTTCTGGATCTTGTTTTTTGGCGACACCTTCGGCGGTGATACCGATGGTTGCCGCAACATTTTTGATGTCTGCACGTTTGGGCAAACCGGTGCCGGTTACCGGATGAGATTCCCCTACCCAGTGTTGTAGCTCTTTCACCCCGGCCATGAACCGTGTTTCGACAATTGCCGTGTAGCGATCTGCGCTGCTAGTGGTCTCGTCGTTAGTCTCGGTTGCCGTGGCGTGCTGTTGGGAGGTAGCCACAGTCGTTTCAGTCGCGGAGGTCTTGGCAGGTTTTGCGACAGGGGTGGGGGCCGGTACGGGTTCGCTTACCTGTTGTTCGGGAAGCAACTCATCCAGCACGCTTTCAAATGTTGCATCACGTTGGTCGGCCAATGCGGCCACCGTAGCACTAACCATGTAGGCGCCTGCACCGGCAACCAGGTGTTGTGGGTTGCGGCGCAGCAGACTGTCGATTGAACGGTGCGCACGGCCTTTCCGGGCCAGTGCTTCCAGGTCAGGCGTCAGCTTGCGCACCGAACGCGGAACATCGCGCTGGATGATGCGAACGTTACCGTTTCGCATCCCGTCTTTGGAATACCACGCATCGAGTGATTGTACGGCCACTTCGGCTACGTGGCCTGAGGTGGGCAGGCCATCTACACTGTCAGCGTCAAGAGATTCCAACAGCGCTAATGCTCGATCATGGTCTTGACCATTGAAGGCTTGGGCAACTTCTCGTAACGTATTCATATTGTGTGCGCGGGCATCACTCACGGGGGTCATCAGCTCCAAATGGTGGCGTTCAATAGTGCGGTCCGTATCGGCCGCGAAATGGTCGGATTAATGTCGTCACGGTCTAGATTAACAGCAGCCGACAGCGGCGCAGGCTGGTCGATCAGCCCACGCTGCACTGCAGGTGTATACGGCACACCCAATTGAGCCACTACGGCTTGAAAATGCGGGGCGGCACACCGCGACGTCAAATCTGTCATAAGGTGACGGTACCAAATATAGGGGCTAATTTTGCGGTCTACGGCGCGATCAACGGTGAGACGTTATGCACTATGCCACCCCAGGACACACAGTATTTGCAAGCACACGCTGTTAAAAGGCCAGCACGTTGCTGCCTGGAATCATCGCTAAGTTTGCAGGCCAACGATTCTCAATACTGCCAACCGCAGCTACACTGTTTCGTAGGTGCATATTTGCCTACGAATGTTCTTGAGCTCGGGGGATAGTTATGGTTGCGGCATCGGAAAAATCACCGAAGCTTGGTGTGCTAGTTGGTTTTGACGGTTCGGCCCACGCTATAAATGCCTTACGCTGGGGTGCCCGTGCCGCGGTTCTTCGAGATACGTCACTGACAGTAGTGTCTGCCCATCTTTTCCCGTTTGATAATTACCCGTCGCATGAGCAAATGGACAGCATGTCGCGCCAGATAGCAGAAGACCAGCTCACAAGTGCACGGGAGATATTGAGCGACTATCCCATTGAGCAGACAGTGAGCTATCAAACGCTGGTCGATGATGCCAGTGGTGCTCTGGTCCAACTGTCGGCCGATGCCGAACTCGTGGTCATAGGCCAGCGTGGCCGCAGCAAATTCTGGAGTGGAATACTTGGGTCAGTAGCTTCCGAATTGCCCGCTCACGCTGAATGCCCCACCGTTATCGTGTACGGGTCCGAACCAGACACCGGTGAAGAACCCGGCAGTGTCGACCTACGTGAGTCTTACGACACTCGTGCGGTATACGTCGGGGTCGATGGTTCAACACATGCCAGAAATGCTGCCTTGGTAGCGGCTGTGGAAGCCAAACGTCTTGGCGTCGAACTCAAAATTGTTCAGGCCCTCCCGTATCTTACCGACGCCTCAAGCGCTTGGTCCCTGCACGCATACGAAGATACAGCTCAACTTGTCCACCAAGAAGTCATGGATGCGCTCACCGCTGAGATCGAGGTGCTGCAGCAACAGATCACGGGCGTGGAGATGTCTGCGCAAGTAATGCGCGGCTCACCGGCCCAGGCCATGGTCGAGTGCACACAATGGGCACAACTGACGGTACTTGGAACCCGCGGCCGAGGCGGGTTTTCGAGCCTGTTGCTCGGTTCCGTCTCGCGTTCCACATTGGCAAACGCACGCGGAACGGTCATGGTAGTACCCTTGGAACAAAAATAGGTCTTAGTCGGGAGACTCAGTGATAATAGTGTCCGGACCGGGGCCTAAAGCAAAGTGACGACCTGATATTCGCTCAACATCAATCGCGATGACATCGGGCTTCCAATCAGCTATCCAAGCGGTTAAACCCAATGATTCGACCCGGTCTAATTCGTAGCGTTGACTCACCGCTCGCCCACTGCCGTAGATAATCGCGCTCTTGGCCGATGATTCTTCAACCTCGTCTACTTCCAGCGCCACGGGAAGCCCTATAGCAGCGGCCAGCAGCTTCGTTCCCGGCGAGGTACGAATATATGCAACCATCGCATCGTTACCAACATGAAGTGCAAAGTTAATTGGGAAAATCTCGGGTAGCCCGTTCACAACAACTGCAAGCCGACCGAATGTCTGGCCGGAAAGAAAATCGATACATGCTTCGTCAGAGAGTTCAACGACAGCAGATTCCTTAGCCATACTACGTTCCTAGCTATACCATGAGGTGTCGGACGGTAATTGAAATCAGCTTATCTTGCCGAAGAAAGATTATCTACCACAAAGCCTAGAGAACAGTGGTTAGCTAACCTTTTCAAGCAGACCCAGCCACACCTCTGATGCGGTAGGAAACACTGGCACAGCATGATGCAACGTAGAAACCGGTACCTGACCGGCAATCGCAATGGTGGCAGCATGCAACATTTCAGCGGTGTCGGTGCCAACCATCGTGGCACCCACTAAACAGTTTGTGGCGTTATCCACCACAATTTTTGCTTTGCCCACCACATCATCACGTAACAACGCGGCACCGGCGACGTCAGCAAAATCGGCTTCCGCAGTGATCACGTCGTATCCAGCATCGCGGGCAGATTCTTCTGTGTGGCCGACATAGGCGACCTGTGGGTCAGTAAACACCACCTGCGTGGTTGGTGCTTGTTGCTGGGAAGCATCCGCAGCAGCCCGTGGTGCATCCTCGTCAAGAAAGTGTTGGGCAAATTGCCGTGCCTGGTATTTGCCCATGTGGGTCAACCGATACTGACCGCTGGCGTCGCCCAGCACGTGTAACCATTCTGGAGTGCGTTGTTCTAGCACGTCATCGGTGGTCAGCCCCACCGAAGCTAAATTCAGCGATTCCAGTGCGGGTCGATGTCCCGTGGCCAAGAGGAGCTCGTCAAATTCGAGAAAATTTGAGTCCTTGGTCCGAACCGTTACGGGGCCACCTTTAACCTTACCTAGTCCAAGATCCAAACCATCAGGACGCCGCACTTCGGCAGCCTCGGTGAAGAATTGAATATCCACTCCGACGTATTCGAGTTGCTCGGCCAGAATATCGGCGGCGAACGGTTCAAGGCCGGTGAGCAAGGTGCCTTCTCGCACCAGCATGGTAACCTTCGAGCCTAACGCCGCCATCCAGGTCGCAGCTTCGCAAGCAACCGGTCCCCCACCGATAATTGCCAACCTGGTGGGTATATCCTGTGCAGCGGTGGCATCTTGCGAATCCCAGGCGGGGATGCCTTCCATTACCGGTGGAATATTCGGTGTGGTGCCTGTCGTCACTACCACAGCACGGTTTGGACGCAACGTTGTAACCGAACCATCCGAACCATGGACTTCTACGGTGCGCTCACCATTGAGCCGACCATGCCCACGAAATACCGTGGCTCCTACATCTTCGATAGCTTGTTTTTGTGCGGTGTCGTCGTAGTTAGAAACTTTCTGGCTTCGCCGGGCCAACAGATCATCTGCCACCACTCCGGTATCCCGCAGCCCGGACAAATGCTGTGTCGTCGCAGCCACGGTGACAGGACGCAGCAGCGCCTTGGAGGGTTTACACGCATAATAAGCACAGTTGCCACCCACCAGATTGTGTTCCACAATCGCGGTGCTCAGTCCCGCGTCCAGCGTGGATTGTGCTAGCACTTCACCGACGGGTCCGGCACCGATGACGATGATATCGAATTGATTTTCCGTAGCAGATGAACTGGTCGAAGACATGTAATGCTCCTTAAATGGCTGCCCAAACGGACAGCACGCGGCAGTGCATTTTTGAGTTCTGCACACCTCCATCTTGACCACAGGCCGACTGATCCGTCTACCCTTGGGACAAAGGCCTTGCCATATACGTGGTAGTAACAGACGGCTACTATGGACAAGGAAAGGAGTTGATCGCCATGTCGGATACTTCTAACCGAAAACCTCGTGACACCGAGGATGAAGAACAAGAAGACTATATCGACGATGCCCACCCTGAGGAAGATCGCGAAGATGCCGTCGCCGATGAACAGGGCGAAGAGTCTTTCCCGGCGTCCGACCCACCTGCAAACTACTAGTACTCGTTGCGGCCCTGCCGACATTTCGGCGGGGCCGTCCTATGTCTACGGCCCTCAAGTAGGGGCCCACGATTGGATGAGGTCATGTCTAGCGTTACACAACCAACAGAAAATGATCGTCAATATTTGCGGCGGTGCCTCGATTTGGCGCGGGAGGCTTTGGAAAACAGTGACGAACCATTCGGCTCACTGTTGATCGATGCACAAGGTCAGGAATTATTTGCCGATCGCAACCGGGTTTCTGGTGGAGATCACACCCGGCATCCGGAATTTGCCATTGCTCGGTGGGCTGCCCAAAATCTCTCCCCTGAACAGCGCCACACTGCCACGGTATACACCTCCGGTGAGCATTGCCCCATGTGTTCGGCTGCCCATGCTCTGGTGGGGTTGGGGCGCATTGTGTATCCCTCCAGTAGCGCGCAGCTTGCCCATTGGCACCATCAGTGGGACATTCCGGCAGGTCCGGTAGTGACGTTAGCAATTAACGATGTCGCTCCGACAATTGAAGTGGCCGGCCCAGATGAGAGCCTTGCTGAAGAGATTCGTCAGCTACATGCCCAACTACACGGCATAGCCCAGCCATAGCAACCGGTTAGGACATGATGTCGACTTTGAAACCGGGTCGTCGGCCAAAGTAAAACAGGCCGCTAAGAATGGCAGCGACCAATAGCACCGCCATAAATATCAGCAGCGGGTAGGGGCCTAATTGCACGATAACCGGTATTGCTGCCGCAGTCACAAGACCGCCACCAAAAAACGGTTCAAAAACAAGCTGTTTATACCCGAAAGCTTCATAGGCCGGACTCTTTTGGCGTGGGTCTGCCATCCGCAGCAACAACAGCCCGGTTGCCGTTACCCCCATGGACTGGCCAAAATCGGCGATACCTCGTTCGAACCAGTAGCTTTGGATGAACCGTGGGGCAAAGAAAAACAGTACGAAAACATTCCACACAAGACCCGCTAGCGCAAGGATCAAGAACGGCAGAATATTATCGGCGATGGCATCTAATGACAGGGACGCCAGGGCCGCAATAACTAACGTATCCAGCGCTAAGCCTTGGATACGTTCCATATTGCCGCGGTCAATGAAACGGCCCAACCCGGTTCTATCAGCAACAAACTGCACCAGTACTCCACCAAGCATTGCTAGCGGGAAGAGCGGAACATACTCAAATATCTCGATCGCATCGGCCCATAGCCATTGTTCTAATGCTTGTAGCCCCGACAGCAATCCTTGACCTATCAACACAGAAATGGCCACGACACCAATGTGCAAGGTCAAAGAATCTAATGCGTCCGGGCGTACCGTGAGTAAGCTGCCACTTGGTTGATCACGGCTATAAATGCCCCTGGCCTCTTCTGGGTCGCGTTGGGCGGAAATATCCAGGGTCTGCGAATGGCCTCGGCGTGCCGCCCAGTTAACACCAATAACGCCAATGACTACACCAGAAAGAATACCCACGGTAGCCATGGCCAAAGCTAGGTCACCGCCGCCCTCAAAGCCAAGTTCTTCCATCACCGGGGCCATACCGGCGGCGGTGCCGTGCCCACCTTCAAACCCCATTTCAATAAGAGCACCAAACATTGGCGTGACTTTAAACAGCGGCACCAGCACAGCCACGACCAGCAACATGCCCACTACGTATTGGCCGGCGGCGAAGGTAACACCAAGTGATAATTGGGGGCCCAAAAGTTTAACGGCTCGCTTTGGGGAAGGCAGTCTGGTGCCGAGAAATAGCCCAGCAAACACCACACTAATGAGAAGCTCAGGCAACGCTCCCCAAACCTCTAAAACACCAGCACCAAAAATACCACCGTCGGCTAGTGCATCAGATCCGAACCAGGACACGATCCGGCCCAGTACCTGCGGCCCCAAAAATAATGCCAAAAACCCGGAAATAATAGAAACCGGCAGAAAGAATTTCTGCACGGTACGGCTGCGCGCTCGGATATAGATCCCTACTAGCGCCAGAACACCAAGCAGCAGGACTGCCATACCTACAGTTGACGGTGACATAGCGAACCTTTCATCAGGGATTCGTTATTCTAGCCCTACCAGCCCAGTGCCGGGCCACACAATCAACAATATTCGGCTCTGTTTGCCAATTACAGGATCTGCCGCAAATTCACCCGTGCTAGGTCGACAAGCTCAGAACCTTGACCACTGAGCACAGTACGCAGTGCATACAGCGAAAATCCTTTGACTTGAGCGGCCGAAATGGATGGTGGAATAGACAGCTCTTGGCGTTCTGTAACGACGTCGAGCAACGCTGGCCCGTCGTGGGCGAGGAACTCGTCTACGGCATCGGGCAGCTCATTGCTTCGTTCAACATGTTTGCCCCACATCCCCATCGCTTCAGCGATTTGCGCGTAGTCGGGGTTCTCCAATCCGGTGGCAAACGGGACAAAACCATCAGCTTTCATCTCCAGCTCGACGAAATTTAGTGATGAGTTGTTGTACACGACAATTTTCACAGGCAGATTGTGTTCCCGAACCGTCAGCAGCTCTCCCATCAGCATGCCCAGTCCACCATCGCCGGATAATGAAATGACTTGGCGATCCGGAAATGCGGCTTGGGCGCCCATGCTCATGGGCAGCCCATTGGCCATAGACCCGTGGGCAAATGAGCCGATGATACGCCGATTTGGCGCTGCGTTGACGTACCGGGCAGCATAAACCACCGGAGAACCAACATCTGGGATGAAAACGGCGTCGTCGTTTGCCCCTTCATCAATCAATCGAGTCAAATACTGCGGATGTATTGCGCGTTTGCCACGGGACGGGCCGGCTAGTTCATCGAGCCGGGTGCGTGTTTTGTCGTAGTGGTCGCGCATCTTCGATAGATGCCGGGATGACTTGGTGGGCGCCAAGCGGGGAAGCAATTCACGGATCGTGTCTTTTGCTGTGCCCACCAACGGTACATCTACCGGCACGCGTTTGCCGATTTGTTCGCCACGCCGATCAATTTGGATCACCGGAACATCCGGGTAGAACTGTCGATACGGCAGATCGGTACCGATCATTAACAATGCATCAGCGTCGTACATGGCCCGGTAACCAGAGGCGAAACCCAGCAGCCCCGTGAGTCCGACGTCGTAGGGATTGTTGTATTCGACATGTTCTTTACCGCGCAGCGCATGCACTACTGGCGCTTGGAGATGTTCTGCGATTTCAAGTAATTCAGTGTGTGCCCCGGCAACGCCGGCACCGGCAAGAATCGTAACTCTTTTGGCATCATTTAATATCCGTGCGGCGTCATCAAGCTCTTCGACGCCCGGTATGATGCGTGGGTTACTGGCGCGCACAACTTCAACGGGTGTGTTGGGCATCTCGGTGAGAAACATTGAGCCGCTAAGCACCAGGACAGCAACACCACGTTGTTCTATGGCATTGCGCATGGCTATGGTCAGCACTCGAGGTAGTTGGCCCACATCGCTAACGTGTTCCACATATACGCTGCACTCACGGAAGAGTTCCTGGGGATGGGTTTCTTGAAAATACCCCGTACCCACCTCATCGGAGGGGATGTGGGCGGCAATGGCCAACACCGGCACCCGCGAGCGCTGGGCATCATAGAGCCCATTGATCAGGTGGAGGTTGCCTGGTCCGCAGCTTCCTGCGGCTACAGCCAGATTGCCGGTGACTTCTGCTTCGGCCGCTGCAGCAAAGGCCCCACCTTCTTCATGGCGAACATTCATCCACTCGATAGGCGAATCATAGAGCGCATCGGTGAAGCCGTTCAGCGAGTCACCTGCAATTCCCCAAACACGTTCGACGTTATTGGCTTCAAGTGTTGAGACTACATACTGTGCGACGTTAGCCATGATGCCTCCTCGCATCTGTCCGGAAAATAAATCGGCTCTTTTTTCAAACTACCGCAAAGCCTGTTGTCACGGAACAGTGCCGTTGAGCACACGGAGAGCCATGGATCGTCGATATACTCGCACTCATGAACCAATTCACGTCTTTTCATTGTGCTACGGCTCAGCCATGAACCGGTTTTATAAAACGGTATTGAGCTGGTTTGCTGCCCCGCGTTTGAGCATGCGCGAACACTATGAGGCGGTCCGACGCCTTCAACGCCGTCTGGCAACCTTTGCGTTACTGCCTCCGCGTTTACGATCTTGGCACACCGCCCAAAGCGATTCCGGTTTTCAGGTGCCGGTACGCATTTTCCAGCCAAAGCAAAAAACCCGGGATGAAGTCTTGGTGTTTTTTCACGGTGGCGGCTGGGTGATTGGTGATGTGGTGAGCTACACCCCGGTGTGTAACACCATGGCGGATCTGACCGGGTGTGTCGTAGTCTCCGTGGACTACCGTTTAGCACCGGAACATCCCTTTCCAGCTGGATTAGAAGATTGTTATCAGGTGACCCATCGGATTTTAGAAAATCCAGGCCTGGTGGGTGCTGCCAGTGCGGACAACATTGTATTATTTGGTGATTCTGCTGGCGGCAACTTAGCTGTAGGAGTGTCGTTACTCTTGCGCGAACGTGATCAGCGTAAGGTGGCCGGACAAATTCTGTTATATCCGATTACTCAATATGACCATAACCCCGAAACGTCGCCTTTTGAATCGGTGCGCCAGCACGGCCAAGATTACCGGCTTACGACAACCGAGGTACAAGACTATCTGGAATTATATGTCCCGGATCCAGCACAGCGGTGTGATCCCCTGGTGTCTCCGTTGACCGCCGAAGACTTATCAAATTTGCCGGATACGCTTTTGGTAACCGCCGAACTAGACTTGCTGCGAGACGAGGCAGAAGCTTTCGGCGAGGCCCTAGCCAATGCAGGTAATACCGTGACCCTTCATCGAGTCAATAAGGCACTACATGGTTTTATAATGCTGCCCAGACGGTCTGGTGCCGTACAACAAACATATGCGGTAGTTAATGCTTTTCTTGGACCAAGGACTACCGCATGACTCATCAACCATGGGAACGCTTGGACAATGCTTCCAATATTTTCCTAGCCGCACGAACAGATAGCGATCCCAAAGTTTTCCGGGTCACAGCAGAACTTAAGCACAACGTTGACCAGGCGATATTACAACAAGCGGTGGATGAGGTTTATGACCGTTATCCGCTGTACCATGCTGTACTACGCCGCGGGGTGTTCTGGCATTATCTACAAGACAGCACATTGCGCCCGGAAGTAACCACCGAACAACTCCCTACTTGCGCACCGATTTATGATTCTGGTCGGCGTACCCTGTTATTTCGAGTCACTCACTACCGGCAACGAATAAATTTAGAAGTATTTCACGCGCTGTCCGATGGCACAGGTGCATTGTGGTTTCTCACCGATGTGATCGCAGCCTATCTGCAACGCCACGATCCACAGCCGGCGGAAGCTAGCACGGAAAACCAGCAAACGTCCCTTATACAAGAACTGACACGCGATAGCTTCGCGGAATATTTTCGGCCCAAACATCCCAGTAAAAAGCGTGCACGGCCGCCCTGGAAGACCGACACGACTGAAACGGATCTGCGGCAACCAAAAACTAGAAAAACGACATATTTCAAAGGTGCCTACCGAATTAAAGGCACACGTACCCCGGATCACCGCACCCGGCTCATTGAACTGACCGTACCGGCAAAACCGATTCTTGCATTGGCTCACGGTGAAAGTGTTTCGCCGACAATTTATCTGACCGCGATGTTTTTTGAAGCGCTCCGTACAGCAGCCCAACCTGTGGGACAGAGCATGACCTATGGTGCCTCAATACCAGTCAACCTTCGCCAGTTTTTCCCATCGACGTCGGCTAGAAACTTCTTTGCCACCGTGCGCATCGAACACACCTACGGTAGCGGTGACAACGATGGCGTGGGTTGCGTTGCCCGTCATCTGGAACAACAATTTCGTACCAAAGCTACCCCCGAGGCATTAGAGACGAAGCTGCGTCGATTCAGTAGATTTGAACGTATGGTGGCCGTGCGAGTGGTGCCTCGGCAAATCAAAGATGTCTTGCTGCGGTGGATCAACTGGGGTAATAACCGCGGTCTCACTGTGGCGGTATCCAATCTGGGGCGAGTGAACCTGCCTGACCCAATTGAACCCTTCGTACACCGCATGGCCTTTCATGTCACCGCCGTACGACCACAATTTTGTGTCATGACTCACGCCGGGATGATGACCATTAGCTTCACGTCGCCGTATGTCGAAACCGACCACGTCCGTGAGTTTGCCCGTCACCTTAGGAGTCTTGGTGTTCCGGTTTCGGTCGCTGCACCGCGAGTCACCGAAGAACATCTTGCCTCGGTGGATGAAGCACAGTGATGACTCCTAACAGCCAACGCAACACCTGCCCGTCGTGTTCCATTCACGTCGAGGGCGACTGGGTTCAATGCCCACTTTGCTGCACTGACCTGACCGGCCCGGCCACGGTGAACCCTTTTCCTGCGGTACCTCTATCGTTTTCTCGCAAGAAGGTCTTTCAAGTACTGGTGTGGACCTCATTTTTGTTGATATTCGCCTCGCTAATAGTCCAACTCCTCTTTACACACCGGGACCCGCAACTGGGGATCTGGCGAATTATTTGGTTGGGTTTGGCCACGATGTGGTTGGTAGTTCTTATGGCCATCAGAAAGCGACATAACGTAGCCAAAGGCACCGTATATCTGGTGGCGATTATTGGGCTACTGTGCACGTATTGGGATTATTTGACCGGCTGGCACGGTTGGTCATTAACCTATGTGGTGCCTATCGTTTGCGGTGCAGCAATCCTTGCCGTACTCATCTCGGTGCGCCTGATGCGCATGCCAGTTGGCGATCATATCGTGTACAGCGGGTTGACCGCATTGATGGGAACCGTCCCCGTCGTTTTTTGGCTGCTCAACTGGGTATATGAGCCCTTACCCTCAACCATCTGCGGGCTATTGAGCGTGGTGACGTTGGTCTTGCTGCAACTGTCCAGAGGGTCCTATGTCCGCCACGAATTGGCCAAGCGACTCCACCTTTAAACAACATTGCGGAGTTACCCCACCATTGACCCCGCGATGTCCACACACAAGAATCGAAGGGAACACAAATTTGTTGAGAGGAGTGTCGTCAGCATGAAAATCTTCAGTTTTGGTCGCATCGTTACACTAGGTGTGGGTGTCGCAATTGGGTATTATCTTGGCAACCGTGAAGGCAGAGCCCAGGCTGAAGAAGCCGCTCGGCAAGCACAGCGCACCGTTCAAGAGTTTTTGTCCGATCCCAAGACCCAACAACGCGTTCACGAAACCGCCAGCACCGTGACCGATACCATCAAGGAAAAGTCCCCAGCACTAGGCGGGGTCGCCGAAAAAGCCGCTGATCTGCTCGACAAAACAACCGGGTACGATTCCGACGAGACGTTAGGCCATGCCAATAGCCCAACTGCCGACCCCGAAAATGACAAAGCCGGTCACAAAACGGTGAACGCTAATGGCGACGTCATAAGTGACCCCTCAGATTCCCTTGAAGATGAAGGTGGCACAACCGCCACACGCTGACCAGCCCACCACTGCTCACACAAGCCCAAGCGAGACCGTCGTTTGGGCTTGTCGCGTTCCAGGCAGCAGCTGTACCCGTTCGATTCGTTAGACTATGAACGTGGAACCCATGTTGCGCCTGCTTGAGACCGCACTCTGGCGAAGTCGTGCCATTTCCGGCCAGCGGGTCAAAACGCTATTTTGGGCCCTGGCCGATGCCGGTCCACGAGGGTTATCGAATGCAGCACTGATTGAGGCCATCTGGAGCGACACACATCCCACCCATCCTGCTAAAGCCTTACAGCTTGTCGTGTCGAGAGCACGAAACCAGACCTCTGCTGAAACTATTGAGCGCACCGAATACGGTTACAGACTGGCGCTTGCTGAAACTGACGTCGATATGTGGCTGCTGCCCAAATTGGTTGCTGAGGCCAAGACAGCCCTGGAAGCCGAGGATTTTTCAAACGCTGTCGAGGTAGCAAACCAGGCATTAACTTTGGCGGATGATCAGCAAGCACGCCGTGTTCTAGGCCTGGGGTTATTTCGCCAAGGCAAGCATCAACAGGCCTTACCCGCTTTGAGCGCCGCCTTGGAATCGACACCATACGATGAGGCTCTGGCCGCTGAATATTTGCGTTGTCTAGCAGCAACACAGGGCACAGCGGCAGCCCTAGATCAATACGCTACTATCTACGAAAGCTTACGAGATTCGCTAGGGTCGACTCCTGGCCCCCAACTGGCTGGCGTGCATCGACAACTTCTTGCCATCGATCAGCCGGTACGTTCTGGCCTGCGGTTTTCTGCCACAAGTTTAGTTGGACGCAACGATGATATAACCAACATCACCCAGCAATTGGCCTCGGCACGGCTAGTGTCCATCGTTGGCGCCGGTGGACTTGGAAAAACTCGCTTGGCTCAAGAAGTTGCCCAGACTATTTCAGATGCCCATGTCCACGTGGTCGAATTGGCCGCCATCCGACAAGCTGAAGACGTCATCGTCGCCGTGGCTGAGGCACTACAAGTGTCAGAGCCGGCTTCCCGCAAGGACCGTCATGTGCACTACCGAAACCTTCGGTCACGGCTGCTTGCACAACTGGCTTCAGGACCACACATCATTGTGCTCGATAATTGCGAACACCTAATCGAATCAGTGGCCAGCCTGGTCAATGATCTTTTGACCGCTGTTGCCGATCTACGGATCCTCACCACCAGCCGAACACCGCTACGGCTTACTGCTGAACACACCTATGCCCTTGAACAGTTGACGACCCAGGATGCAAAAAACCTGTTTTGTGAACGAGCATTGGCGGCTCGTCCCGATATTAAATTAGCAGACGATGCACTGAACACACTGGTAGAACACCTTGATGGTTTGCCGCTGGCAATCGAATTAGCCGCGGCTCAAGCCCGAACTCATACCGTAGAGGGCATCATCGAAAAGCTAACGGACCGCTTCCAGTTGCTGCAGGGAAACGACCGGACGGTGCCCCGACGTCACCAGACGCTACAAGCCGTCATTGATTGGTCTTGGCAACTCTTGAACCAGAAATCGCAGCAAGCGCTCATGACAATGTCCTTACTGCCGGATTCCTTTACGCTGAGTTGTGCCGAAGACATTTTGGGGCCCGGCGCAGCGGTTGCTGTTGAAAACCTCGTCGATCAGTCCTTGTTATCCGTTATTGAACCGGCCGGATATCTTCGGTTTCGTATGCTTGAGACTATCCGCGAATACGGTTCTTTGAAGCTGCAAACAGGCGATCTCACAGTGGATGCGACACATGCGGTTGAAGATTGGGCTTTTCGTACTTGCCAAGCAGTAGCCCCGGAAATCCTGGGTACTAATCAGCTACGTCCGGTGGCTACTGTGCGCGCCGAAGAATCGAATCTGACCTATATTCTGCGACAATTTCTGGAACGCACAGACGATAGAGCTGTTGCGATGCTTGCTGCGCTGTTGCCCTATTGGATGGTGACCGGAGCACACCTGAATATCGTGACGCATTTTGAACCAATCGAAGCGTTCTTTGCAACCTGGCAAGTGACTGCCGAGTATAAAGCTGCGGCCCGTCAATCGCTGGCCGTTGTGGCCACCACCTGGGGTATGCTGCCGCGCTGGACACAGCTGCCTAATAGTCTTGGCCTACTAGCGCAATTAGGATCAGATGCTGCTGACCCGTGGGTGCAGGGGCTGGCCAGGATGGGCATTACTATTGTCGAGCAGCCGGATGTAGGCCCGCTATGGGACAATACTTCCCATGCGGAAGCGTTGGTGCAATCAGAAGATCGTTACACGTCTTTACTAACCATTCCATTTCTGGCCGGTGTTCGTGAAAACGCAGGTGATCTCGATGGTGCCATCAGCCAACTAGAGCAAGCTGTTAGAACGTTGCACGAGCATGATCCACCGTGGCTGACCGTGCGATATCGAGAACTTTTGTCGCAACTTCATTTACAAACCGGCAGTTTCAGAAAAGCTCAAGATAACGCTGAGCGGGCTCTAACCAAGCTGACCGGACTTGGCGATACAACCCAGTGCCGGGCGGTATTGGCCTGTAGTTACCTGAACCTTGGTCAACTCGATGAAGCTGAGACCCTATTACAGGAACTGGTGAGCTTAGACCACGCCGACGATGCGTCTGGTCCACATTATTTACTGACCATTGGTCTAGCAGAGGTCGCATTGGCCAAGGGCAGCATTGAGTACGGTTTATCACTGCTGGAACAGACACGTAGCTACGATCGGCGTCGCGTTCCTGTTCCTGGAATGCCTACAGACGATGGCTTGGACCCGTGGAACCTGATGAAATATGCGATCATCACAGCCGCATATGCCCAGCACAGTACAGGGAACCACACGAAATTATTCCAAACACTGTTACACCGAGCGGTTGGTGCCACTGCCCAGCACCGAAAACACTACGATTTTCCTGTGCTGGGCACCGTGGCATACGGTTTGGCTTCCTGGGGAATCTTCCAAGACGCTCTCGAATTCGATGATGTCATCACGCTAGCTTCCTTAGCGCAACGGTTGCAGTATAACCGTGCATTCCCATGTCTGAACTGGCAACGACTACAAGCCGGCCTATCGGAACCCCACCGTGTAAGGATCAATCGCCAAATAGAAGACCTTGAGGCACTGTCTCAGGCTGACGTCATCACTCGATATCATCAGCGCGTCACCGCTATTGCGAGCGCTGATACGATTTGACGGTCAAGGGAGCAAAGATCCCAATAACGACCGCGCACCCCAGTAGGGCCCAGCCGACTTCGCCACTGAACGTGCCCGCGTTCGCAAGATCTCGAACCCCTGAAACCACATGGGAAATCGGGTTGATATTGACGAACCACTGTAACCAGTTCGGTAGTGTTTCCACGGGCACAAATGCGTTGGATAAAAAGGTTAGTGGGAACAAAACCATCATGGAGATGCCTTGGACGCCTTGGGCCGAGCGCGCCACTGTACCGACATATGCAAACGCCCACGATAAAGACCATCCGGTAATGACCACCAATAATACTGCGGCCATTACGCCACCGGCACCGCCTTCGGGACGGTACCCCATGACCAGACCGGAGACAAACGTCAAAATTGCGGCGATACCATAGCGCAGCAGGTCAGCGATCATTGGTCCAGCCAATGGCGCGATCCTGGCTACAGGTAAGGTTTTGAAGCGGTCAAAAACCCCGGTATCCATATCTTCACGCAATTGGACACCGGTAGCCATACTGGCGGTCAAGCAGGTCATCGCTAAAATCCCTGGCACCATGATTGGCAAGTAATCGGCCACGTCACCGCTAATGGCGCCGCCAAAAATATAGCCGAACATCATAGTAAATAAAATGGGCTGGATAGCAACATCCGCAAACTGTTCGGGCTGACGACGCATTTTCTTCAATGCTCTAGAAGCAAAGCCCATAGTTTGGTGCCATGCCTCGGCAACGTTGGGGCGAGCCTGAAGCTTGGACGTATCTGCTGAATCTATACTCGAGCGGGCTATCGTTTTTGACGTATCTGGGAAATCTTGTGTTGTGGTCATGCTGAGACCTCTTTCGTAGTGGCTGAATCGACTGCTGGTGCTTTACCGGTGATGGCCAAGAAAACGTCGTCTAGACTCGGTTCTTGCACTTTGATTGAAGCTACGTCGACGTTGTCATCGCGTAAGGCCAGCAGTACGGTGGCAGCATCATTGGCTTGCTGCATTGCTACGGTAAGTTGTCCTTGACCAGAAGTATGGATAGCTTCCGGGCCGAAATTGTGACTGATAATTTGGCGGGCGGCGCCTTCTGCGGTCTGGTCAGCTAGTGTCACTTGCAAACTGGAACCACCAATAGAGTCCTTGAGTTCTGTAGGTGTCCCTTGGGCAACGATGCGGCCACGGTCAATGACTGCTATCCGATCTGCCAGTTGATCAGCTTCTTCCAAATATTGGGTAGTAAGCAACACGGTCACACCTGATGCCACCAGGTTGCGAATAGTGTCCCACATTTGGTTGCGGGTCCTGGGGTCCAATCCTGTGGTGGGCTCATCAAGAAAGATAAGTGGCGGGCGAGTGATCAAACTTGCTGCCAGATCTAGGCGACGCCGCATCCCTCCCGAAAAGGTCGAAAGAGGTTTGTCAGCGGCTTGCAACAAGCCAAATTCCTTGAGCAACTCGGCTGCGATGGCCTTCGATTTTCTCCGGCCTAGGCCTTGTAAACGTGCAATAAGGCGAAGATTTTCTCGGCCGGTCAGTTGTTCATCTACCGAAGCGTATTGGCCGGTTACGCCAATGAGTTGGCGAATCTTATGCGGTTCAGCATCCACATCAAGGCCAAATATTTGCGCGTGGCCGGCATCGATTTTCAATAAGGTGGCCAGCATTTTGATCATGGTGGTCTTGCCGGCCCCGTTGGGGCCAAGCACCCCAAATATTTGACCCTGTTGGATCTCGAGGTCTATCCCATCTACCGCGGTGTAATTACCAAACGTTTTTACTAATCCGCGGGTGCGCACCGCAGGTATTCGATGTACTTTGCTTTGTGTTTCGATCATGATTCCAGTGTCACCCATACTGGTTTCAGATTGGTTTCACGACGTCGTCAGCCAGTTTCGGCAGCATTGTGGGACCGCTAGAAATCTACCTATACTGAAGCCATGTCTACCGACAACAGCCTCACCGGAACCTTGTGGCACACCGCGGATTTCGATACCGACCGGCATTTGAAACTTCTGGGGTTAGGCTTCGATCAGCCAAGCTATGAATTATTAGTCCAGCTGCACACCCGGCATGTGCACACGTTCCCGTTTTGTGCGGTAGATGTATTGTTGGACGATCATCCTGGTGTAGAACCAGCCACAGTATCTCGCCGGATACTTGTCGAAGGTCAAGGTGGATATTGTTTCGAACACGCTCAGCTTTTTGCTGCCACATGCCAGGCACTCGGTTTCGAAGTACACCGCCATCTGGGCCGTGTCCACGATGCAACTAATACTCGTACACACATGAGTGTCGAAGTGGTACTCGATGGCATTCGGTATCTCACCGATCCTGGCTTTGGGCTTTCAATCACGGGACCAATTGAACTAGCCGATGGCGCTTCGCGCATCGAATCCCACGGCACATACACCATGCACCGCTTAGAACTTGGGGGTATCGAGCACTGGCAACTTCGTCGCGATGACGAAATAGCTCACATTAGTGACACCCTGCCTGTCATGCCAATTGATGTTCGCACCGGCCACACCGTTACCTCGACGCACTCGGCTACCGGGTCGCTATTCACCCGCACGCTCATCGCTTCACGGTTCACCGATGCCGGCCATATGAGCCTGGCCGACACAACACTGACCATTCGACAAGCAGAAAAGCCCACCGAACAGCACCAGCTCACCCCGGCCCAGGCCGTCGACACGGTGCGTGAACTGGGTGTGCAATTGGACGAGGAGAAAGCTGACAAACTCCGCAAGCTATTGAACTGACTAGCTTGCTTCTCTCGCCGCTTGACGCACTGCATCTTGTACTTCACCTGGATCACCGCACCACGGTGGCCCGTGTCCGGGCAGGACCCAACTGGCTGCAACACCGGCTAACCGCTCCAACGATTCGATGGCTTGGGCCGGATCATCGGTAAACGGCGGCGGCTGTAGGCCAGTGGCTCCGGTGAGCACATGCCGCGTCGTCAGTGCATCACCTACAAATACTGCATCTGCAATAGGAATGTGCAGGGCAATACTGCCAGGAGAATGCCCGGGTAGCCCGATCACTCGCGGGGAACCCGGCAGTGGGAGCACTTCTTGGTCAGTGACTGTATTGACGCTAGTCAAATAGTTGGTGCGCCAGGCTCGTTTCGCCATCCCGTAGCTAAAAAACTTCAGCATTGGCCCAAGCCGAGCCGGACCCATCGGCGTCTTGGGCTTCTGTCCCGTGCAGGCGCGGTTGGCATCTGCGGCATGCACATAGACCGGCACCCCATAGTTTTTCCGTAGCTTTTCCGCAAAACCGATATGATCCGAGTCACCGTGGGTCAAAACCAGCCCGCGAACGTCTTCGATGCTTCGGCCCATGGCCTTCAACTGGGCAATAAAATCACTCCAGTGGCCAGGAAGTCCGGCATCAATAACGGTTATGCCTTCTTCAGTTTCGACAAGATAAGCGGCCACAATGTTGTTGCCGATGCGATATAACTGGGGACCGAGTCTCATGTGATGCTCTCTATAAACCAGTGGCTTAAGAATGCAATACTACTGATCTTAGATATCCAACCTCAATAGCGAGCAGGTGTCCGCAGTTGTTCAACAGCTTGTTCGAAAACCAGTGCACACTCAGCCTCCAGGCTCAGGGCAGCCGCCCAAATTGGCTGGCAGAGATAAAGCCGCACGTATTGGACACAGCCCTTGTTGTGATCTATTCAACACTGGAATAATGGTGCCATGGAGGCACACCGAGAAGCCATGAATTCACGACCTGCCTACGATTCCTCTCCCACATCAACCGATACGGGGCGTTCGCAGCTTCGTGCCGCAGGTTTGCGCGCCACCAAGCAACGCGTTGCCGTGCTCAGCGCCGTCCGCTACCATCCGCACAGCACTGCCGAGCAACTGCTGCACGTTGTACGTCACGACCTTCCTGAGATCACTGTTCAATCAATCTACGTCGTCATCAGCTCACTGGTGTCCTGCGGGCTGGTGCGGAAACTGGATCTGCCCGAATCACCGGCACGCTATGAAATGGAAGGCCACGATAACCACCATCATGCGGTGTGCCGCTACTGCGGACGAATCGAAGACGTCCCGTGTCCGGTTGGCCAAGCGCCCTGTCTCCACCCAGAAAGCGACCAGGCGATGACCATCGAGGTTGCCGAAGTCATCTATCTAGCCGTCTGCGATGACTGCGCCCAGCAACATAGCCAATAGTCCATCCCAAAACACAACAAATAAGCATTTTAGGTAAGGAGAAGAACTATGGTTGACAAGAATGTCCCATACGGTACTGGCTCGACAACTCAGGCGGGTATCCCAGCAGTCAGTGACCGCAACTCACTTACGGTTGGCCCAGATGGTCCAGTAGTACTGCATGACCATCACCTGATCGAAACCTTGCAGCACTTCAACCGGATGAACGTTCCCGAGCGGCGTCCCCACGCCAAAGGCTCTGGTGCCTTCGGCAAATTCACGGTCACTGAAGACGTCTCAAAATACACTGCTGCGGCCATGTTCCAACAAGGCGTCGAAACCGACATGCTTGCACGGTTCTCCACGGTGGCCGGTGAAATCGGTACCCCGGATACGTGGCGTGATCTGCGCGGTTTTGCGCTGAAATTCTATACCTCTGAGGGAAACTTTGACCTAGTCGGTAACCACACCCCCATTTTCTTCGTGCGCGACCCCATGAAGTTCATGCACTTCATCCGGTCCCAAAAACGGTTACCGGATTCCGGGCTACGCGATAACACCATGCAATGGGATTTCTGGACTCAAAACCCAGAGTCAGCCCACCAGGTCGCTTATCTCATGGGCCAACGTGGACTACCCCGAACCTGGCGTCATATGAACGGGTACGGTTCCCACACCTATATGTGGATCAATGCCCAAGGTGAGAAATCCTGGGTCAAATTCCATTTCCTAACCAATCAGGGCATGGAATTCTTCACCAACGATGAAGCCGAACGCATGGCAGGAGTCGACGCCGACTACCATCGTCGTGATCTATTCGACGCCATCGAGGTCGGCAACTTCCCATCCTGGGATCTCTACGTGCAGGTTATGCCCTTTGAGGATGCCAAGACCTACCGGTACAACCCATTTGATTTAACCAAAACCTGGTCGAAAGAAGACTACCCGCGCTTCAAGGTCGGCACCATGGAGCTGAATCGCAACCCTGCAAACTTCTTTGCCGAAATTGAGCAGGCTGGATTCTCACCGGGCAATATGGTCCCGGGAGTGGGAATGTCTCCGGATAAGATGCTGCTGGCACGCAACTTCGCTTACGCTGATGCCCAGCGCTACCGTATCGGCACAAACTTCCAGCAGCTACCGGTGAATAGGCCCATCGTTGATGTGCACAGTTACAATTTCGAAGGCCACATGTGGTACGAGCACACCGGCAACCGCTCAACCTATGTACCCAACTCATTTGGCGATTCATGGTCTAATGAAGAAGGCACCGTCGATGCCTCATGGGAGTCCGATGGTGAACTGGTCCGGGAGGCCTACACACTGCGCAAAGACGATGGCGATTTCGTCCAACCAGGCATCCTGGTACGCGAAGTCATGGACGATGATCAGCGCGAAGAACTCATCGAAACCGTTGCTGGTTCGCTAGAAACCGTCATCGAACCGGTACTGTCCAATGCCATCCAATACTGGAAGAACATTGACGAAAACGTTGGCCAACACATCGAAAAAGCGATCCGTGAAGGTACCGTTGCTGGCGATCAAGTACCGGGTGGCGACCCATTAGATAACCAGGATTGAACGCCGGCCGAAAGGAGCCGGGCATGACCATCGCCGTTGTCGGAGCAACGGGCACAGCAGGATCCCGGGTCGTGGCTCACCTAGAAGCCACTACCCGGGATTTCAGGGCGCTATCACGTGCTAACGGTATCGATCTACACACCGGCGAAGGGCTTGTCGATGCGCTACGTGATGTTTCAGTAGTTATCGATGCATCAAATCCCATGCCCGAAGATGACGGTGCCGACGTCGTCAATACCATGTCGGGAGCAACCGAACATCTAGTAACAGCGTGCACCGAAGCAGGCGTGGGGCATTTAGTATTTTTATCGATCAATAATATCGATGCACCGGTATTCGATAATTTTCCATATTATGTGGCCAAACGTGCTCAAGAACAGGTTCTACAAGATACTGCGTTTCCGGCAACGATTATCCGTTCATCGCAATGGTATGAGTTTGCCACCAATCCGTCAGCTGTCACCTTCTATGATGACCGTATTGAAGTCCAGGACTGGCTGATCCAACCCATCGCAGTGGATACTGTGGCGGAAGTACTCGTTGATGCTGCACAACATAAGCCCGCTATGCGCTTGATTACTGGGCCGGGACGTATTCATTTACCCGAACTGAGCCGAGCATACTTCGAACAGCAAGCAGATCCGCGCCCAGTTCACGCCGTCGCCCCTATTATCGAAGAGTTAGGAACAGGCGTACTATTGCCTCCTGACGAGGCAGAACAACTCGGGCCAACTGTTGCTGATTGGATAAAACAACAGGGGAAGTAGCCGCTAGGCTTTTGCTAAATAAGCCAGCTTTGAACTAGACCGCAGCCGTCTCATCGACGGAGGATGACTCCTGGGCATGGGCAAGAATACGACCCAGACGGCTAGACACGTTAGCAACGCCCCGACCGTACTGCAGCCCTTGGTCTCAGGACAGCCGGGCGTACAGTGACTGAAATAATTGCGGGTCGATATGTAATGCCTCTTCGCCTTCGATGTCATGATCGATAAGCCACTTTTTGTGTTGTTTCTCAATGAACTGCGCGTAATTGCGGGCCCAACGCCCATTCGATTGATCCCGTTGCGGAAGGTTCGCATATTCGGTAGCGGCGAGTTCCCGTAGCACAGCCTCGTCGAAGTGCCACGACGACCGCAACCGAGCACACACGATATCCGCCACCTCATCCGGGGTGTAGTCGGGGAATTCGATGATCAATGGGATGCGCGACCGTAAGCCAGGATTCGCATCTAAAAACGTGTCCATTTCATTGGTATAGCCGGCAAAGATTGCCACGAACTTGTCTCGGTCGTTTTCCAAGCGGGTCATAAAGGTTTCAATAGCCATCCTGCCAAAATCATTTGGCGATTGCGGAGCATACAGCTGATAGGCTTCATCGACGAAGAGGACCCCGCCCATCGCTTCATCGATAGCTTTGGTGGTATTAGCCTCGGTGTGTCCAATATAGCTTCCGACCAGATCTGTTCGGTCGACTTCCTTGACGGTTGGATGCTCAAGAATGCCTAGATAATAGAACAGCTTCGAAATCAGGCCAGCAACCGTTGTTTTGCCGGTACCCGGGTTACCGGTGAACACCATATGATAGGTGGGCCGTTCCATGCTGGGTTGAAGTGTTTCCAGCTTCTTATTAGCCCGGACCTCCTGGATTAGTTCCTGCACCCACGTCTTAACCGGTTTTAAGCCGACTAGCTGGTCGAGTTCGTGCAGTAACGCATCGATGTTAGCGTTCTTCTGTTCAGAGCTACCGCCACTAATTGCATACAAATCCTCGTCAGTAATGGTTTCGGTATCGGGATCATCAGTCTCGATCACTCGGCGCACCATGTGTTTAATGAGTTCTTCATTGAAGTTCCGCACCCAACGGCCATTACTGTCATCACTGCTCTGCCGGTATTTAGCCGCGACTACACTGGTATAGAGCTGTTGTGACACTGTGTAATCTGAGTCCAACAGACTTTGATAGCCGATTTGGGCAATCTGTTCTTCGGTGTAGTCCTCAAAATCAAAACGATTCGGGATGCGGGATTTCAACCCCGGATTCATATTCAAAAAATCCTGCATCTGGTTTGGGTAACCGGCAAAAATAATCACGGTCGAGTCGCGATTATCCTCCATAAAGGTAATGATCGTATCAACTGCTTCTTGGGCAAACTCGTTATTTTGCTCTTGATATAACGAGTAAGCTTCATCAACAAACAACACACCGCCGCGAGCACGCTCAAGCACCTTTTGCGTCATATTCGCAGAGGCACCGAGGGCTTCGCCAACGAGATCACGGCGTTGTACCTCAAGAAACACGTCTTTTTCAATAGCCCCGGACTCATAGAGTGCCCGACCAAGCAGTCTAGCAACGGTCGTTTTACCGGTGCCTGGGTTGCCCAAGAACAGGCTATGCATCGTCTGCTGGGTCGTTTTCAAGCCGCGTTGTTGGCGGCGTTGATTAAATTCCACCAGCTGAGTAAATGCTTCAATCTGTTGCTTGACGTTATCCAAACCGATCAACGAATTCAGTTCGGCCAGCGGGTCTCTAGTATCGAGCTGTTCTTCGACTGGCAGTTCAACAGCATTTACCGCATCCGCCTGGTCTTCTTCACCAACAACAGCAGGAGCCGGACCGGGTGCGGCTGCCACAGAATAGTCACTATCAGATGCTAGTTCGTTGATTATTACCGTATCACCCGAGATGTCTACCTCGGATGATGCGCTGCGGTCGACACGTATCTCGCTATCTTCCGGGGCAACCAAAGTACCAACGGTCAAGCTGCCTTCATCGGCTTTACATGCCAAATGCCCATCTTCGGTGCGCAGCTCTGCAATTTGCACGCTAGCACCTGAGATCGCACCGACCGTATAGTTATCACAAGTATTGCCATGCAGCTGAAGCTCTCCAGATGATGTCACCTGTGCGCTGTCCTGGGCCCAAATCATTACGGCCCCACAGTTCTGCAAATGAGCAGTCGCTCCTATAATCTTGGTCCAACCAAGCAGTGAACCAGAGGCTGATAGCTGTGCTGACCCGGTGATCTGCACTGCCCCATACTCACGGCCAGTTTCACACTGAACCGCAGAATCATGTATCGTCAATGCCCCAGAGCTTGCATAGATAGCAGGTAGCCGGGCCTCCGACTCAGGGGTGATTACAACATTTTCCAATGTGAGCGAACCACCCCGGGCCACCTCAAAAGCGTTATAGCCGGGCGATGGAACAACTGAAATATTTGACGCCCTCCGCTGCTCATCGGCTGCTAGAGTCATGGTGCCATACAAGATGGTGTTCTCTGCTGCGCCACGTCCTTCGATGTTGATATCCAATACCAAAACATTGTCGATATCGGATAAATAGTATTCACCCTCATCAAGTAGCAACGTATCGCCCTTATTCAGTTGCGGCAACACTGCATCCCGAAAGTTTCTGGCATCTTTTGGCTTCCACAAAACAGCCTTCGGTTCAGCCGTTGCAGCACACATTGGAGCCTTAGTTTCCGGATCCATAAGCACCACAGCGTCATCAGCTGCATGAACTACCCCGGCACCGCACTGATAAACAGGTAGCGGCTCTCCAGACTCCAATTGAATAGTATCCAGTTGCAAATAACTCTCATCCACATAAGCCTCAAAGACTGCATCAGAGCCATCCAGCCTGGAAATCTGTACTACCGACTCCTCGTCAAGTACTAAACAACGCAGCCCATCCGGCGGGCTCAAGTACAAGGTCTCGCGCGCCGTAACACGTGAAGCTCCACCTACATGAATATGAGATGCTCGAACATGACTTAGCTCCGCCTGACTCGCTGACATTAACAAGCCGGGAAGCACCGTATTGATAGCAGTCAATGCGCCGTTCGATTCCAAAACAACACCGGGGCTGTCATCGTGAGCAACAGCGACCAGACAATTGTGCATAAAGATTGCCCCGCCACCGTTAAAAACAACTGGATACTTCCCGGCCAGATCACCGTGCAGATAGACGTTAGTGAGCTCAAGCTTGGCGTGGCTATTATGCGTCTTTACGGCATTCTGAAACGGTGCAGCCTGAATAGTCAGATTCTCCATTTGGACTGGCCCCAGCACCTCGATCTGGGTTTCCAACACAATCTTATCTGGCTCCCCAATTCCCACAATCCGAAGCTGACGGATAAAGACAGGATCAACTTTGTAATGACCTTCACTGACAAGAACCACATCCTGTGGTCCGGCTTTCTGGAGCGCTTCCACAAAGCTTACGCCACGCCAACCATGTGATACCCGGATCTTTGCCACGCCATAGCTCCTCTCACGTAGTGTCACTTTCACTGATATTACAACGATCACACTGTAGGAAGAGATTAGGTTGCGGGGGACGATATGCATAGTGTTGCCCGAATTCCAGTTTGCATATGCGGGTGGAGTAGTGGCCAATTAACACCACCATATGGCTCACCGATATGATGGTGACCTCAGTTCCGGCGAAAACGTCAGCCTCATCCAAGATGCCGTCCAAGCTATTATTTATCCGCAACAAGCAGGTACTTACGCAGTCCAATAAAATAGTAAAACGCACGTTGTTTACGTCTTATCGAGACATATATCTCAGCTGTCGACTCGTCTTGATTGTTTTATGCCGGTAGCACCGAGTTATAGAATGAAAGTGTGCATAGTAAACGAAATATAGCCATAGCCGCTGCGGCACTACTTCTCATGACCGGTTGCTCTACTACACAAGAAACTTCTCCTGAGTCTGAAGAGTCTGCTGCTGAAGCTTCAACGGCGCCTGCTGAAGTCACGGCACCAGAAGACGATGCCGAAACTACCGAAGAAGCAGCGCCGGAAGAAAACGCTGAATCAAGTCCCGACTCCGACGCTGAATCGGATTCCAATACGGTGAGTGTAACCATTGACGGAGAGACGGAAGAGATCACCTTTAGTGATGCGTATTGTTCAGGCCCGCAAGGTGAAATCAAAAATATTATCGGTAAGGTAAATAACCGGCCACCACTTCTGAAAGTTTCCGGTTCAGAGCACGTAATGCTGAAAATGGGCGAGGAACGGCCCTATGAGTCCCAGGTTTCCGAAGGGCTAGATATTAGTGGCGAAACAGTGACCTTCGACGAGGTGTCCGTTGAGGGTGCAACCATTGACGGCGCACTAACCTGCACGTCGTGGGACTAAGTTTTATACTGGTCCACTAGTTAGGCGGCCGGGTCTCGTAGGGGCGAACCAACCACGGTGTACTGGTACCCACCCATCTGACCGGTAAGTAGTGGCATTGCCTCTGCAATGGCTGCTTTCACGCTGGGTAGCTCCAGTGATTGTTGGTGCGCTTCGGCCGACTCCCAGAGTTCTGTCACAAAAACAGTATCTGGTTCTGCTGTGTTGATGCCGACTTCGTAAAGCAAACACCCTGCGTTTGCGAGCTCGGCGTTGACACGGGTGAGGATAGCGACAACTTCGTCGCGCTTACCCGGCACTGTTCCCAGCGTGCCAATGTTTACAAAACTCATACAACTAGCTTAGCCCTTGACAGAGCCTGCCAACAGAGCCTCTGTCAGAAATACTAGCCAACGATTTTTGCTGCCGTAAAGCAGTCATATGAAGGCCTGTGCGCAAACACCTATTGCAGGATAGAGACATGGACAACACTGCATTGCGTCCGGCCCATCGAAGTGCTGGCCTGCTGGCCTACTCACATGTGACGGTCGATTTTTACCAAGGCGCAGTTGCTGCACTTGTACCATTCTTGGTTCTTGAGCGCGGTTACACTTATGCTGCAGCCGCAGGCATCGTCCTTGCATCGTCACTAACATCGTCAATCGTGCAACCGATATTCGGAGCGCTGGGTGACCATTGGCAAATGCGATGGCTCATTCCCGTCAGTATTTTTATTGCCGGTGTCGGTATTGCGGTGATCGGTATATCAGACTCCTATTGGCTCACCGCAACGGTCGCTGCGATATCCGGTATGGGTGTGGCTGCCTACCATCCGGCAGGGGCAAGTCGGGCGCGACAACTTAGTGGTACCGATCATGTACTTATGTCATGGTTTTCGTTGGGAGGCAATATTGGCTTCGCCGTTGCGCCGCTGCTCGTCGTCGCAACTGTTGGCCGGCTAGGGCTCAGTGCCACCCCGCTACTCCTGACGCCGGCACTAACTGGTGTCATAGCCGTGGCATTCGTCAGTCGTCACCATACCCCTACACAAACTACTTCAGTCGGCAAGTACAAGGTTGCTGACCGGGATGATTGGCGCGGCTTCGCTCGCATGTCGGTGGCCATTATTTGCCGGTCTATCGTTTTTGTCGGGATCGGTTCGTTCATTGTGTTGTTCATGCACCAATATCGTGGCGTCAACGAAGACCTGGCATCTGCGTCTCTATTTGTGTTCTATATTGGCGGCGCATTTGGCACCGCTATCGGAGGTTATCTTGCTCGTCGGTGGCCGCGTACCACCATCCTCCGGTGGGCATATGTGCTTGCTGTACCAGTGCTCGCCGGACTGCTACTAACTCCGGGGCCACTCGCGTGGACATTCATCGCCCTTGCTTCAATTGTGCTTTACGTGCCGTTTTCACTGCATGTAACGCTGGGGCAAGATTACTTGCCGAATCACATGGGCACAGCAAGTGGTGTCACGCTTGGCCTGGCGGTTTCAGTAGGTGGGCTTGCCTCACCAATTATCGGAAACCTCGCCGATCACATTGGCCTGGAATATGCTCTGCTGCCCCTGATCGGCCTGCCGTTGATCGGCTTCCTCGTGCTGATCGGGCTTAGAGACCCCCGGGCTGCAACTAGTGTAGCTACATCAGAGAAACAACAAAATGCGAAGACTAACTAACGCTTCAGTCATTTGTGGCTGAAGCGGCCTCATCTGAGTCACCCTCAAACCCTAAGGTAAATGGACTTACCCATTGCTGCCTGTACTTTCCTATTCCCACAATGTCAGCACCAAGGGACTCCACTAACATTCCCATTTCCAGCACATCCACACGGTGATCGTTCGTGTCACTCCAACGACGCCAAAGCATGGACAGCGCGTCAACAAACTCATCACTGTGCGTAACCCACGTTTATGACCCCATCTGCCGCAATCCGCCTATAAGCGTTGTCTTGGGATGACACTGACAGCCACGACGCCTCACTTCCCATAAGGTAGAGCGTACAAACCGGCAGATGTCAATATGTACTGGCTAACTTACCCGTCCAAAATCACGGAGCGACGTCGAACCGCATACGTGATGTCCCTTCGTTTGTTTCCCATTTTCTTTTGGCGATCGGCGCCATAAAATCTAACGAGGATAACAGAACTCTGATCCGACTTTTTCGGTAGATACTGCACGCTTTGGACAGTCCGAGATCCTAGGTTGGAGTCCTTTTGTTTCAGGTCTCGGCTTTGTCTCCCTCGAACAGGTAGTCGATGGAAAACACGCCCATAAAATGGTTCCCTGAACCGTTTTATGACGCCGAAACCTAGGGCACAGTCTTGTTATACGGAGCTCGGGGCTTGAGCTTGGGTGATATACACCCGGCTTCGGTCTCGACCGAGGCGTGATAGCCCATATGCAACCTGGCAATGTTCCACCGGTGCACCCACTTCATGGTCTGGCGCAACCGGCTGTCCACGGTTTTTGCATTTGAACAGGCTTATCCACAAAACGAGCCAGCAAAACTATATGGCTTTGGACCGGGTCTATGGTGACTGATATGACGATGACTTCAACTTCCGTCCCGACCAATGTCGTGGAATTTCGTGACTGGTTGGCTCAGCGTGCCCCGGTGACCGATGAAGCATCGGCGATCGACCAGATCCGGTTGCTAAACCAGCACCAAGGCATGATAGAGGCAGCACAAGCTCTTGCGGCCACAGAATTAGAAACTATGCGGCTGGAGCGCGAAGCGCGAGAGAAAGTCCCCAAATCTCAGCGCGGCAAGGGACTTGGTGCTGAGATTGCTTTGGCCCGTCGAGAGACACCAGCTCGAGGCAAACGCTTCCTAGAGATGGCGCGGGCACTTGCCAAAGACATGCCACATACCCGAGAAGCTCTGACCCAAGGACAGATCCGGGAAGAACATGCCCAAGCGATTGTCAAAGAAACCTCCGTCTTGTCTTCCAAACACCGCAAAACCGTCGATGACGCTGTCAAAGACCGACTGGGAATGGCGGGACCGAAAGAACTGGCTAATGAAGCTCGGGCCCATGCCCAACGCCTAGATCCCAAGGCTGCAGCTGAGCGTACTAAAAAAGGTACCGCCGAGCGACGTGTAACGTGTCAGCCGATAGGTGACGGGCTCTCAAAGCTCACCGCTATAGGGCCATCGCAAATGATACATGCGGTATACAATAATTTATGGCAATCTGCCCGGTCCATACTGTCTACTGGCAAAAGTCAGAACGAAGAAGGAAAACCTCGCACTCGGGACCAACTTACGTTCGATTTACTTATAGAACGTGGCACCGGACAACCTAAGGCAGCTGCAGTGCCGGTGCAGGTATTGTTGTCCATGTCCCCGGAGTCATTAACTCCTGAAGGCCACACCCCTGCTTGGCTAGTTGGCCATGGTCCCATCCCAGCCAAAACTGCCCGGAAGTGGTTAGGTCATTCTGACGTCGTCGCGGAGATTCGTCGACTATTCACGACGCCAAAAGGCAACCAAATTGTAGGGCTAGAAGCCAAATCCCGAAACTTTTCTCATGGTTTACGCACCATGGTGTTGCTACGTGATGATAAATGCCGCAACATCTATTGCGAGGCGGACATACAGGATTCAGATCACATGAAACCCCATCGAGAAGATGGCCCCACCAGTTGGGATAACGGCTCCGGGTTATGCACCGCTTGCAACCAAACAAAAGAAAACCGGGGGTGGAAACACGAAGGAGATGCCCAATCCCTGACTGTGACCACCCCGACCGGACACACTTACACCAAGACACCCGGACCGGTCATACCGGGAACAGCTCCGCTAAAGCGCTTCATCCGACGACGAGGAAAGCGACCCGACCCGGATGATGCAGACCCCGATGAGGATTGTATCCAACCATGACAGCACTGACTCCCCGCGCATATCACCCCGATTTATCAATCTCTGACATGCTAGGGACCGCTTTGCCAACCCATAATGGGTAAGACCTGTTTGCTAAAATTTCAGCACGACATGTGGTTATGCCAGTTTTAAAAAGCCAGACCGGTCTCAAAACTCCATTGGCACCTTAAAACAAGAGAACCAGTCAAGAACCCTCTTGACTGGTTTCCTACTATTGCGCTAACACAATACTGTGGGCCCTGCGGGGATCGAACCCGCGACCTGCGGATTAAAAGTCCGATGCTCTGCCAACTGAGCTAAAGGCCCTGGTCGCTTTGACCGCTATACGATTGTAGCCTATTTTGCTTCGGAACAAAATTTGGCCTTTTCGCTGTTGTTTCTGGTGGTGACTGCTTTAGGGTGTCATGGTGAACGCGCCATATAGCTAAGGAGAACGTTTGACTCAGCGCAGCGGATCAACAGGCGTGCAATACCACAGGCCAAAACTGATGCCAATCGAAAACTTTGAACACCGTCCGGGTGGACTCGATCCGGCCGATGTATTTTCTGCTGCCCAAACCGTTGCCGCTCAACTTGTCACTACCGGACAAGACCCAAACGCAGATGCTGACACCGTCGACTGGCTTATAGACCTCGTCGATGATGTCGGTTTAGACACCATGGCCGAAATGTGGGCTAATGCTCCGGCCGTAACTTTCGGCGGTGCGTTGTGGCGTCTATATGCTCTGCAGCAGGCCACCAACCGCCATGGTGAACAATGGGCCGCTTGGTATCGGTCCGGTTACGATGCCTATGCATCACGTGTTATCGCGGGTGCAACCGAGCCACCACAAGCTCGCGATCTAAAACATCTCGTTACCCAAATCTTCAGAGGTGTTTATTGTGGTGATTTTGCGATTGCTCTAGACCGCGGTGGCGCTTATGCCCGCGTTATTGCCGCTGGCCAGCACCAGCACGCCGAACGTCTTGAAGACCATGATCCAGCAGGTGCAGCAGCCCTAGAACACAGGTCAGTTAAACTGCAGCGCACCGCCACAGAACTAGAGCTGTGTGCAACCGCTTGGCGTCAGGGTCGCCTTGATGATGCCGATCCCAGTGAACTACCACGAAATTAACGCGTCAGCTTGTTAACTTTAGGTGTGTAAAGTGACCAAGCATGAAGCTGTCTGTAACGCGTTTATTTTCTGCCGATGAATCAGGCGCATCGCAGGTTCGCACCTTAGCCCAACTACTGGTGGAATCGGTGGACCTGGTCACCCAAATGTTCGGGGCTTCTCCCGAAACCGGCACCGAACTTGATGCACAGCTCGATAATCTCAACGCCAGCGCTTCCAAATACACCAGCACAATGCTCACGGCGCTGCGCAGCTCTTACCTGACCCCCATTCCGCGTGAGGATCTCTACCTGTTAGGCACCTGGATAAACCGCGCGGTCGAAGCCGTGGCCATTACCGGCACGATTATCCACGCGACCCGCCAATATCGGCTACCCTCCCGCGTCGGAGACGTATTAGAAGTCCTCACCCGACAAGCTGACCTCGTGCTGGACGCCACCGAACAACTTACCCAGCTGGATGCGTTGGAAAGCACTTGGATGCACTTGGAACGTCTCACCCATCAAGCCCAGCGTGCTCTGGTAACTTGGCGGCTCACCGATGCTGACGAATTACTTGCCCGGCACTACTACCGGCAACAAGAAGTGGCACGCTCCCTAGAATCCACTTTTGTGACTATCCGCGAATTCTCCACGCAGCTAGGACGAATTCTGGTGCGTGATTCCTAGTGAGCACACTGTTGCTTTTCATCCTGGCCGTCGTGCTGGCTGGGGCCTTGACTTTCGTGGTGGCCGGCCGAGACACTCCGAATGCGGTGGCGCTGCCCATCGCCTCGGGGGCGCTGACCCCTGTCACAGCATTATCTATGACGGCGTTAATGCGTATGGTCGGAGCCGTTTTAGGGGTTGGAACTGTCCAGTTTTTTGCCGCTGATTTTGTTGCCCTTGTGCCAGCCGGAAACACGGGGCTATCGATTACTATTGTCGGCTTAGCCGTCACACTTGCCTGGGCAATATTTACCTGGTTTCGCGGTGCCACTGTTTCGTCTTCTCATGCCTTGACTGCTTCTATTACCGGTGGTGCCATCGCATTATCGGTGCTGGAGACTAATCACTTAGGTCTAGCGCAATTATCTCCGGTAGGCATCGGCATCGGCATTTCACTACTTGCTTCACCATTGTTAGCGGCTGCTACCACCTGGCTCATAGCCGCGCCCGTTACCTTTCTTTTTAAGGATACCGCACCACACCGTGTGGGATACGGTTCGCGCGGTGCCCTGGCCATTACTGCAGCAGCAAATGGTTTAGGACACGGTGTGCAGTACGGCCAACGTATGTATATCGTCATGTTGATGACGCTAACGGCCGGCGGTTTCAACCCGGGATCGATGTGGCTCATAACTGGCTGTATTGTCGTAGTGCTGGGGTTGGGCACCTTTATGACGGCTTGGCGAGTCAATTACACACTGACGCGCCGCATTAGCCTCTTAGATCCCCTGCATTCGGCCGTCGCCTCATCAACTTCTGCTCTATTGTTGCTCATTGGCTCATTTATGCTGCATATCCCGCTGTCATCGTCATTAACCACGGTTGCTGCTATTACAGGCGCGGGCACTGCACAAAACAGTGGTGCAGTGCGATGGATTCAGGTAGTTCGCCTGATGGCTTACTTCATTGGCACGGTACTCGTCTGTGCCGCAGCGGCCTTTATCATCATCGGGCTTGGTGCTGCTGCAGTAGTAAATATTCGATGACCGGCGATGATATGCCTGCACAGCTCCCAGCATAAATTTTCCTTGCTAACCCTCGGCAGTGCCAGATAGAGTGGCACATAGATGTCGGGTTGCGGTACCCCCGGGCTCCAAATCATCTGCCGCTTCGAGCGGCCACACGCCGTGAGGCGTGCCCGGCCCGGCATCGTAAACTTTAGGCTACAGCCTCGATCTGAGTTTTTGGGTCGAGGCTGTACTATTTTTAGCCAAATCGCCCAGAAATATAGGCTTCGGTTTGTTCGTTTGCTGGATTATTGAAGATCGCAGCGGTGTCATCGTATTCCACAAGTTGGCCCGGCTCACCAATAGCTTCCAGGTTGAAAAACGCAGTCTTGTCAGCAACTCGAGCGGCCTGCTGCATATTATGTGTCACAATCACCACGGTGTAATTGTCTTTTAACTCATGAATAAGGTCTTCGATGGCCAACGTCGAGATTGGATCAAGCGCGGAGGCAGGCTCATCCATCAGAATGACATCTGGTTCGACCGCAATCGTTCGAGCAATACATAAACGTTGCTGTTGACCACCCGATAAACCTCCGCCGGGTCGATCTAAGCGGTCTTTGACTTCACTCCACAAATTGGCTCCGGTCAGCGAGCGCTCCAGAATGTGCTCAGCTTCAGAACGGTTTAGACGGATGCCGTTGAGGCGATACCCGGCTAGCACGTTTTCTCGAATCGACATGGTGGGAAACGGGTTTGGACGTTGAAATACCATGCCAACTGTCGAGCGGACCCGAACCGGATCAACATGTGCAGCGTTGATATCTTCGTCATTCAGTAAGATTTGGCCTTCAACCCGAGCACCGGGGGTGACTTCGTGCATCCGGTTTAGGGTACGTAAAAATGTCGTCTTGCCACAGCCTGATGGGCCAATAAAAGCGGTGACAGAACACGGCTGGATTTCGATATTTACATCTTTGACGGCTTGGAAGCCCCCGTAATAGCAGTCGAGGCTAATGGTCTGGATGCGTTTTGCCATAGTTACTTTTCCTTGCGTACGCGTTGAGAGCGGGCGGCTAACTGGCGGTTTTTGCCGCGAAATGTTTTGCAATCGCACGGGCGCCTAGGTTCAAACCCATCACGATGACAATGAGTACTAGTGCACCAGCCCATGCCCGTGCTGTTGATGGATCACTTGCTGCCGGCGCGGTCGGGTTAGTCAGCTGACGGTAGATGAAAACTGGTAGCGCCGTCATCCACTCAGAAAATGGGTTCCAGTTAGTGGCTGCAGCATAACCTGCGGTAACCAGAATCGGAGCGGTCTCACCGGTTACTCGTGCGATGGCCAATGTAATGCCTGAGGCGATACCTGACATTGCCGTAGGTAAGACGACTTTGATAATGGTGCGCCATTTTCTGACGCCTAGCGCATACGATGCTTCGCGCAGTTCATTAGATACGATTTGCAACATTTCTTCGGTGGACCGTACCACCACGGGAATCATCAGCACACTGAGCGCAATGGCAGCAGCGGCGCCTGTTTTGACCCCTTGAAGCGCCTGAGGTGAGGAGCCCACGACTAATTCGGTAAGAGCGGTCAGCCCGGCGAAAGCAAATAACCCGGCGACTATCGAAGGGATGCCGGTCATCACGTCGACAAAGAAGCGGATGCTGCGTGAAAATGCGTTCTTTTTGCCGTATTCGGTCAGGTAGATGGCCGCCAACAGGCCCACCGGAATCGAAATCGCGCTGGCCAATACGGTAATTAGCACCGTGCCGACCAACCCGTGAAGGATACCACCTTGCAGCGACGCACCAGCATCTTGGGTGGCGATATCGGTTGCGCCCACCACGCTGTGCATATCAGTAACTAACAGCGCCGGATGGGAAATGAGCGTGGGCAGACCTTTGGAAAGAACAGACCACAGTACAGAAACAAGTGGCAGTAAGGCAATGAAGAACGCCGTCCAAATGAGATGGCGCCAAAATTCATCGGCAGCTTCAAGCCGGCCTTCTACCACCCGCGTGATGACATACATACTGACCACATACAATCCACTGGCCAGAGCGCCCAATCCGATCCAACTCAACGAACCAAAAACCAGCGAATTGAGTAGTAGCGATACAGCCATTGAGCATGCAGCAGCCACGGCCCATACCCAGGCTGGTTTCTGATGAGCAATAAGTGAGCTTGAGGTACGTTTCGCCAGCGGTGGTTGCGGTTGAGCTGGCGGTATTTGCGGCGTCCGATGGTGCTGGGATTCTGGCTGTGTTTTGGGACGCTGATGGGTTTGTACGCTCACGATAGTCCCTCAGCTTTCTTCGCATGGGTGTTGACGATGTAGCGGGCAATCACGTTGACGATCAAGGTGATGATAAACAGCATCAGGCCGGCAGCGATCAATTCGGCTTGCCGTTGTCCAAATGCTTCAGGGAAATTCAGTGCGATCTCTGATGGGATGGTCGCATTGGCCCCGGAGGTTACCAGCGACCACGAGAATCCGCCGGCAGATAACACCATGGTGACCGCCATGGTTTCTCCCAGGGCACGGCCCAGCGCGAGCATGATTGAGGAGATGATGCCGGCCCGGGCGAAAGGAAATACGGTCATTTTGATCATTTCCCAGCGGGTAGCACCAAGCCCAAGTGCTGCCTCTTCGTGTAATTTGGGCACCTGCAAGAAAATCTCACGACACAACGCCGTGATGATTGGCAAAACCATTACTGCTAACACAACGCCGGAGGTCAAAATCGTGCGCCCCGTGGTCGTGACGGTGGGGTCTGCAGCAAATAATGGAATAAATCCCAGGTTCTCGTGCAGCCAGCGGTAGATGGGTACCATTGCCGGCGCCAGCACAAGCATGCCCCAAGCACCATAAACCACCGACGGAATGGCAGCCAGCAGGTCGATGAGATAACCGATTGACGTGGCAAACCGTCGGGGCACATAGTGGCTAATAAATAGCGCAACGCCGATGGCAACCGGAGTCGCCAAAGTCAATGCGATTACCGATGCGATAACTGTGCCGACGGTTAGTGGCCACACATAGGACCAAAAGCTGCTGGTCTCTTGGGCGCCGATGCCAAAGGTTTCCGGCATGATGGCTGGTAATGATTGAATAACCAGAAACGCTGCGACGAAGGCCAATACCGCCAGGATCGTGGCACCACCGGCCCAGGATAGCCCAAAGAATATCCTATCGCCCAGTCGCCCGGTGTTACCGGTTTTCTGGTCGGGGGTGGTAGTCACGTTGTGCTCCTGTGACGGTATGGCTGGTGATTCACGGGACTTAGCCTGCGGTAATGGCATCGATACGTTCGTTACCTTCTTCACGGATCGTGTCTGATATCGGCGCGGAACCAGCGGATTCTTCTGCAGCGGCCTGTCCGTCTTCGGAGATCACATATTTACCAAAGGATTTGGCCTGTTCTGCCAGCTCTTCGTCCTGGTACTGATCGCAGAAGATATGGTAAGAGATCATGACAATGGGATAGACACCGTCCTGCTCAGTGCTGCGATCTAAGATACGAGCACCCTCAGATTCGGGGTCTTCTTCCGCGGTTTCCACCGCTGCAGCAGCGGCATCGGCCGAATATTCAACGTATTCGTCACCGACCCCAACAGCTACCGTGGATAAACCGCCAATCTGGGATGCATCAGCATATGTAATGGCGCCGTCGGTCTCGGAGGTCAATGACACCACACCGGAGGTTTGCTGTGCGGATTCACCAGTAAGTTCATCGGGAAAGGATTCGGCTGCGTCCCAGGTCCACACGTCACCGGCGGCACCGTTTAGGTAGTCGGTAAAGTTTTCAGTGGTGCCGGATTCATCTGAGCGGTGCACCACGGTGATATCGGTGTCGGGTAGATCGGCGTCATCGTTTTGTTCGGCGATTTCTGCATCGTCCCAGGAGGTAATTTCACCGGCGAAGATCTTGGCGATCGTGTCTGGTTTGAGGTTCAGCGAGTCAATACCGTCTAGGTTGAAGGCGACGGCGACCGGAGAAATATAGCTTGGCACATGAAAAGCGCTACCGTCACCACAAGCCTGTTCCTGCTCAGTAGCATCCATGGCCGAATCAGACCCGGCAAAGCTATATTGACCGGCAATGAACCCTTCCCGTCCGGCACCAGATCCCACCGGGTCATAGCTGACGGTCAGTTCCGGGTGTTCTTCGGTGACACCATCGGTCCATGCTGTCATGGCCGCCTCTTGTGAGGATGCGCCTCCACCGACCAGATTGCCCGAAGCTGCGGCAGCTGTGCCGTCGTCGGCATTATCAGAAGAACATGCGGCCAAGGACACCGCTGCAATCGCACCGACTACAGCACCACGGTAAAAACGTGTGAACTTCACTAGGTATTTCCTCTTTCCAGTTCGTGATTGGTCAACTCTGACTGAAGCTACCTAGGTGAAGTGACCTCTAGGTCCCGGATGGGTAAACGGTTGATGAACGTTTAGCAACCGAAGACTTTTCACAGGCCCATCCCCGGCGTCCTAAGATAAGAGGCATGGCAGAGCGCATGCATACCACTCCGATTCCGGTGCAGCCTAAACCGAAAGGTTGGCAGAAGATTAAACGATTCTTCTCCTCCCGTATACGTTCCGGGACGTGGCGCGCTCGAAAAGCATTGGTACCGGCAGCAACCTCGGCGGTCGCAGCAGTAGGCGCTTATGCCATCGCGGTGGCGGTTTTAGGCCATCAGGGACCATACTTCGCCGCCACTTCGGCACTTATTACGCTGGGGTTTGGTCGCGATCCGCACTTGAAAAAGGCCCTAGAAGTGTCAATCGGGGCCACCTTGGGCATTCTGGTGGGCGACTCACTACAGGCCCTACTCGGCCAGGGATACTGGCAGGGTGTGATCGTGGTGTTTGTGACCATCATGCTGGCCCGGTTCATTGACTCCGGGGTTATTTTCACCACGCAAATGTCCATTCAGGCGGTACTGGTGGTGCTGTTACCCATCCCAGCCGGTGGCCCACTGACCCGTTCCATTGATGCGGCCCTGGGTGGTGTTATCGCGATCGCTATCACCATGATCACCCCGGTTTCGCTGCGCAAAGACACTGTTTCGGGAATGCGCGAGCTCTATGCTTCGGTCACCGATGTACTGCGCGAACTCTCCGAGGCCCTGCGCAGCCACGAATCCCGCAATGGTTGGGCCGCGCTGATTGAGGCTCGAGGGTTGCAGTCGCAGGTCGATACGGTGCGAAATTCCATTGCCGCCGCCGATCAGGCCGCACTGTATTCGCCCACCCGCAGATCCGCCCGCCAAGACCTGGAAGAGTTATCGCGCACCTTAGAAAAAACCGATCTGGCCGTCCGTTCCTTACGTGTGATTGCTCGCCGGGTCATTACGGTCATTGACGAACTGGATTCACGCGCCACCGCCGTCGACGACCTCGAAAGGCTTTCGGCGTGGTTTTCCGAAGCCGCTGACGCCGTGGCGGTACTGGGTCGTTCGGCAGCTGAACCCTCATCGGTGGGGCGCCATAAGTCATTGTCGATAGCCCGCGATGCCTTGGGTGCGGTAACCACCAAACTTACACCACAGAATCTGGGAGCCGGCACACTGCACGGTGAAGCCCTGGTAATGATGTGCCGCCCCATGATGGTCGACTTTCTGGAAGCCACCGGTTCCGATCACGCCGAGGCCAGTAGTTACTTACCGAATCTATAAGCTTTATCATGTCCTAGGGTGCGGCTAGGCTTAGCGTCATGGCCAAAACCAAGAGCAACACAAAGCTTGCCTATAAGTGCAATGAATGCGGTTGGATGACTGCAAAATGGACCGGACGCTGCGGCGAATGCCAGGCCTGGGGCACCATCGAAGAAGCAGGTACCACCCCGGCTACCGCCCGGACCGCGCCAACCACTATCAGCGTGGACGAGTTGGCCCGTCCCATCACCGAAGTTGATGCCACACACGCCGAAAGTTTCCCCACCGGGGTCAGCGAATTTGACCGTGTGCTGGGTTCCGGGCTGGTCCCCGGGGCTGTCATCTTATTGGCTGGTGAACCCGGTATTGGCAAATCTACCATGGCTTTAGACATCGCAGGCCAGGTGGCCAATACCTACCGCGATGATAAACAACAGCGCCGCACCCTGTATCTGACCGGTGAAGAATCTGCCGCTCAGGTACGTGTCCGCGCCGAACGTATCGGCGCACTCAATGCAAACCTGCTACTTTCGGCCGAAACAGATCTTGGCCAAGTATTAGGCCAAATCGAACACCTCAAGCCTGATTTTTTAGTCGTCGACTCGGTGCAAACCATCCAATCTGCAGCCATCGACGGCGCCCCGGGTGGTCGCATGCAAATCCAAGAAGTCACCGCCAGCATTATCAGGTTGGCCAAGCGATACGACATCGCCACCATCCTGGTGGGGCATGTGACCAAAGAGGGCAGTATTGCCGGTCCGCGCACCATGGAACATCTCGTCGACGTCGTCTGCCAATTCCAGGGCGACCGCCACTCCCAGCTACGGTTCATCCGCTCGGTCAAAAACCGTTACGGCTCCACCGATGAGGTCGGCTGCTTTTCCATGAACGACTCCGGAATTACCTCCATCGAGGACCCTTCGGGGCTATTTATCAACACGTTTGCCACCCCAATGCCCGGCACAGCAATCACCGTGGCCATGGATGGTCACCGCCCGTTACTCACAGAAATTCAGGCACTGGTTGCCGGCGGTGCCGGTGGTTCACCTCGGCGCGTCGTCACCGGGCTGGTCCAAGCTCGCCTGAACACTGTGGTGGCCATTCTCAGTCGGCACCTGCATATGTTTCTGACCACCGATGATGTCTATGTCTCCACGGTTGGTGGCATTAGCGTCAATGAGCCAGCAGCCGATCTGGCCATGGCCGCAGCCATCATTTCCTCAAAAGAGGATCTGCCGTTACCACGCAGCACCATCACCATCGGTGAGCTTTCCCTTGCCGGTGAACTCCGTCCGGTCGCAGGCATGGACCGGCGCCTAAAAGAGGCCCACCGGCTGGGCTTCACCCACGCCGTCATTCCTGATGATGACGACGTCAAAGTGCCCAAAGGCATGCGGGTCTACCGCACCAGTTCGTTAGACCAAGCGATAGCAAAAATCTTTGACCCCTCCCGCAGGCCACCACCACGTGACGATGCCAGAAAGAAAGTTGCCGATGTCATCCAACTGTCCCCGGACGATATCAGCGACAACTAACTATTTCAGCTCAAAGGTCACCGGATCGGCCGTTTGTTCCCCGAGCCCCACAACCAACTCGTATTGGCCTGGTTCAATATCTTCAACCATGGTTTCGCATTGTTCATCAGTACCAATACGTTCCCACTCATAGTCAACCGACTCCGACTGGCCAGGCTCCATCTCCACCACTTGTGACTGCGGATCCACCTGGCAAGCCCGGGTCGAGAACACAAACTCGCCGTCAGCATCCTCAACGACGAAGCTCTGTTCATCTGTTCCAACCGAGGCATCGCATAATTCATCGCCTTCATGCGAAATAGTCATCGTAAATTTCGGTTGCTCGTTCTCATCATAGGATTCCTGATCCGTGGCACCCGAGACCGCCAACACGTCGGGCTCACATGGCGCATCATCATCTGATGCTTTATCTGAAGGCTGCTCAGATGCCTCGTCCTGTGACTCAGACGGTGATGGCTGCGCCGATTCAGCTACGGTCGGTTCCGGATCAGGCGAATCGTCGTCGGACAAAAACAGGCCAACTAGCGCTGAGATACCCCAGCCGATCAACGCCAGAATAATCACCAGGATCACCACGGCGACGATACGACGGCGACGAAGAATATGCGGCGGAATACGTTTGGGACGAGGGGGAAGCTTATCGTTATCAGCCATGGACAATAGTTTAGCGATTCTGGCTGGCAAACAACGCGACGGCACTACCATGGTGTTCATGTCCGAGACCAAAAACCATCCTGACCACACCGATGTGCACAAGATCCGTGACCGCATCTTGGATTGGTATGCCGCAAACGGCCGTGATCTGCCCTGGCGCCATCCCGATACGACGGCCTGGGGTGTCTTAGTCTCAGAAGTCATGCTGCAACAAACCCAGGTTTCACGAGTGTGGGACACCTGGCTGACATGGATGCAACGCTGGCCCGGACCACAACAACTAGCCCAGGCCGAAACCTCCGAGGTACTGATCATGTGGGGCAGACTCGGCTACCCCCGCCGCGCCCTGCGCCTTCATGAAACCGCAAAAGCCGTCGTCACCAAACACGATGGCAAGCTGCCGGCCGACCCGGAACTGCTTATACAACTACCAGGCATTGGAGAATATACGGCAGCCGCAGTGGCATCATTTGCGTTCCAGATTCCCGAAGTCGTTATTGACACCAATATTCGTCGGGTACACGCCCGGATTTTCTCTGGTCAGGGCGCCGCGGCACCCAGTCTGACATCAGCCGAACGTCAACTGGCGGCAAGACTCATGCCCGATACCACCACACCCGAAGGCAAAACCCAGGCCAATACCTGGAATGTTGCGGCCATGGAACTTGGTGCGCTGCTATGTACAGCTCGAGCACCAAAATGCGACCAGTGTCCGGTACAGCAACAATGCGCTTGGGTCGCCGCCGGCAAACCTGAGCCAACTACCAAAACCAAATCCCAATCCTGGAACGGCTCCGACCGCCAAGTCCGTGGTGCAATTATGGGTGTGCTACGTGCCCAGGGGTCCATTGATATCGCCACATTACAAACCACTGTTGAAGCCACCGGCCGGCTGGGCCAACACATTCCCCAACAGCCTCAATGGAATCGGGCCATAGATGGGCTAGTTTCCGATGGGTTGGCAACCCTAACCGACCAAACCCTTGGGCTACCTGGCTAAAGGTTATTGCATTAGTCGGCGGCATTCAGCGTTTGGGCTACGGCACGCACCCCTTGAACCAGGGCCGCTAAATCTTCGATCGCAAGATGTTCTAGTTGGGCATATTCCAATTCGCGATTTGAACTAATTAACTTACGAATCGTCTGACGCCCCAACGCAGTGGCCACCACCCGGCGGACCCGTTGATCCTCCGGATCAGTAACGCGTTCGACCATTTCGTGGTCTTCTAGTCGCTGGACTATGCCAGACATCGTTGCCAACGAGACACCCGTCAGATCAGCCAACTGGCGGATCGAGCCGGTGGCCGGTTCAACGACCAAAATGCTCAAGATCTTGACCTGCTGCATCGTCAGCCGCAATGACATCATCGATTCCAATATTTTCGGGATCAAGAACACTTCAACAGCATGGTGGGCCTGTTCCAGCTCGGCCATTAAACGTTCTCGTTGCGTATTTTCTGACGTAGCCACACCATGAGGATACCCAATAGCAGAAGAAAATTCCCGACTCGCTATAAACATAGCTGCATGCTAAGCTTTTCCTGGCCGAGCCCAGCACACTCGGTGTTTTCTAACCCGATTCCGGTGGTGTTCTTTTGACTCGTTTTGCCCGTTTCAGTCTGGCGAACCGCGCACTCGTCGCGCTCATTACGCTATTTATTGCCGTGGCTGGTTTTTTCTCTATGACCCAGCTGAAACAAGAACTGATCCCTTCCATTGAACTACCGCAGGTTAGCATCGTCACCGCGATCCCTGGCGCTAGTCCCGAAGTGGTAGACGAGCAGGTTAGCGAGCCAATCTCCCAGGCCGTCGGTGAACTGTCCGACGTCGAAAAAGTCGTGGCTGAATCGTCGTCGAATATGTCCATGGTTACCATCGCCTACGAATACGGTACCGACGCCGACGAGTTCGAGTCCTCAATTGACACTGCCCTAGACGACGTCTCACTACCCGAAGATGCCGAGCCCAACGTCATGGCCGGCAGCAGCTCGGACATCCCGGTAATCTATTTGACCGCATCATCATCCGAACAAGATGCTAGTGAACTCTCGGCCACTTTGACCGACACTGTTGTACCCCGCCTAGAAAATATCGCAGGGGTACGGTCCGCCGATGTTAGTGGTGCGGCAACAGAGCGTGTTGAAATCACACCTGACCAGCAGGCACTAGCCGAAAATGGTCTGACCCCAGAAGCCCTAAGTGAGGCACTCGAAGAAAATGGCATCACCATGCCGTTAGGTAGCGTCTCCGGTGATCACACCACGCTGCCGGTTGATGGTGGCAGCGAGATTGATTCCCTCGACGATATAAAAGAGCTACCCCTATCCGGCCAACCCGAAGCTGGCCAGGACATGTCCGACTCCGGCCCAGCCCCCGAGGAACTTGACGAAATGTCCCCGGAGGCACAAGCACCGCAGGCCAATATTGTAACCATCGCAGACGTCGCCGATGTTGAACGTGTTACCGAAGAACAGACCTCGATTACCCGCATGAACGGAGAAGAAGCTCTTTCAATTTCGATCACCGCCACCCAAGACGCCGATGTGGTAGCCGTCTCCCACGCGCTCAACGATGCCATGGACGAGCTCACCGACGAAGTATCTGGGCTGGACCTCACGGTGGTGTTCGACCAGGCCCCATTTATTGAAGAATCTATTCAAGACCTGGCCACCGAGGGAGCCCTAGGCCTACTGTTTGCAGTGGTCGTGATTCTGGTCTTCCTGCTATCAGTACGCTCCACCCTGGTCACTGCGATCTCCATCCCGCTGTCGGTACTGGTTACCTTCGTCGGGCTGAATTTGGGTGGCTATTCGCTAAATATGCTCACCCTGGGAGCCTTGACCATTGCCATCGGGCGCGTGGTTGATGACTCTATCGTGGTCATCGAAAACATTAAACGCCACCTGGCCTACGGGGAAGAAAAGATCAAGGCCATTTTGACGGCGGTGCGTGAAGTGGCCGGGGCGATCACCGCCTCCACTTTGACCACGGTTGCCGTCTTTATCCCGATCGCACTGGTTGGTGACATGGTCGGAGAACTGTTCTCCCCATTTGCTCTGACCGTCACCATCGCCATGCTGTCATCCTTGCTGGTGGCGTTGACCATTGTGCCGGTACTGTCCTACTGGTTCATTAAAGCGCCCACCGACGTGGTGGACCGGGAAGCAGTACGACGTGAAGCTGAAGAAAAAGAGCGTCGAAGCCGCCTGCAACGTTCCTATGTTCCGATTTTGCGTGGCAGCCAAAACCATCCGATTATCACCGTAGTAGCCTCCGTGGTCCTATTGGGCATTACCTTTGCCATGGTGCCGTTCATGAAAGTGGATTTCATCGGTGACACCGGCCAAAACATGGTCATGGTCAGCCAGGAATTTGAGCCCGGCTCGGATCTGGATACCATTTCCGACGGCGCCGAAGGGGTCGAAGATACCCTGCTAGACACCGATGGGGTTGAAGAAGTCATGCTGATGGCCGGCAGCGGCGACGGTAGCGACGACGATTTTTCTGCGATGTTGGGCGGCTCCGGTGGTACAGCCACCTACATCGTCAACACGGATGCTGATGTCGATCAAACCAAACTGCAAAACCGTATCCGCACTGAGCTAGAAGACCTTGATGCCCCCGGCGAAGTCACCGTCATGGACAGCGCCGAAACGGGTGGTTTCGGTGGTTCGCTGGATGTTGAAGTCCGCGGCGATAACGAAGCCGATGTGGCCACCGCAACCCAAGACGTGCAGGATGCACTGGAGGACGCCCCGGATATATCCGAACTTTCCAGTGATTTGGCAACCGAACAGCCCACCGTGGAAGTTACCGTTGACCGCACCGAGGCGCTAGAAAACGGGTTCTCGGAGATGCAACTTCTTGGCATGGTGTCGGGCATTTTGTCGCCACAAAGTGTTGGCACGGTAACTTTGGATGACCAAGACCTGAAAATTTACGTCGAGTCCGGTTCCACCCCTGAAACAGTTGAAGAACTGCGCGGCCTTGAAGTCCCAACCGAAACCGGAATGGTACGCCTGGATGAGATGGCCGACGTCGACGAGGTCAATGTTGCTACCTCCAAAACCCGGCAGGACGGCGATCTAGTGGCTACCGTGTCGATGACTCCAGCCGAAGGACAATTGGGCCCTGTTACTGAAGAAATTCAGGACCGCCTCGATAACTTGGATTTGCCCCAGGGCACCGATGCAGCAATCGGCGGTGTGGCTGAGATGCAGCAAGACTCATTCGAACAGTTGGGCCTGGCCATGGTGGTCGCCATCGCCATTGTCTTCCTGCTGTTGGTAATGACCTTCCGGTCAATGATGCAACCGCTGATTCTGTTAGTCTCTATCCCATTTGCTGCAACCGGTGCCTTAGCTCTGCTGCTGATCACCGGCAAGCCAATGGATATTTCAGCGCTGATCGGTATGCTGATGCTTATCGGTATCGTGGTAACCAACGCGATCGTACTCATAGATCTAATCAACCAGTACCGTGTGCAAGGCCAAAGTCTCACTGAAGCAATTTTCAACGGTGCACGGCAGCGTTTGCGGCCAATTTTGATGACGGCGATAGCCACCATTTTCGCGTTGATCCCCATGGCGTTTGGCTTCACCGGTTCTAGCGGTTTCATCAGCCAAAACCTGGCAATTGTGGTAATTGGTGGGCTGATCTCGTCAACTGTGTTAACGCTGGTGCTGATTCCTGCGCTGTATCTGTTGTTTGAAAAGGGCCAGGAAAAACGCCGCATCGCCAAAGGGAAACCCCGCTACGGCGCTGCACTGGAACCCGGCTACGTTATCGACGAGCCGTCCATTTCAAACAGCTAGTCGCTATGGCCGATCAACCAGGTCGATAATCATGCGGGTGTTGCCCAGCGTATTGGGTTTCACCCGCGCCAGGTCGAGAAACTCTGCCACACCTTCGTCGGTAGACCGCAGCAGTTGATTGAACACCTCCGGGTCCAACACCGACTGGTCGTCCATGATTTTGAAACCGTGCCGCTGAAAAAATGAGGTTTCAAAGGTCAAACAAAATACGTGCTCAACCCCCAGCGCTTCAGCCTTATCCAATAGTGCATTGAGTACCACACCGCCTACGCCTTGGCCTTGATAGGAATCTGCGGTAGCAAGTGTGCGCACCTCGGCAAGGTCTTCCCACATCACGTGCAGGGCGCCGAACCCGATAATATCGCCGTCGGGGTTTTCTGCGACTAAAAATTCTTGCACCGCCTCAAAGTAGGCAACCTTGTCTTTATCCAAGAGCACACGATCACTGGCCAAAGGCTGGACCATTGAACGGATGACTCGCATATCTTTGGTGCGCGCCGGGCGGACGGTAATCTCCATTCTTCCCACTGTAATAGTTCCATTGCCAGACTGCGACTGCCGGACCCAACCGACCGACACGGGCAAGAGGGGTATGGTCAAAAGGGCTGCAAGGTCAGCACAATGGGAGATATGAAAATTTTAACTGTCTGCCTTGGAAATATTTGCCGCTCCCCCGCAGCCGAATCGGTATTAAACCGTGAATTCACGCAAGCTGGCATTGACGCCACCGTCGCGTCTGCTGGTACCGCCGATTACCATGTTGGCAACGAGCCGCACGAACTCACCCGCCAAGTCGGTCACGAACGCGGCTACGATTTTCCGTCGGTGGCTGATCAGGTGTCACCACGGCACATCGATGAGGCTGACCTGGTGCTGGCCATGGACGAGGCCAACCTCCACGATCTGCTGGCCATTACCCAAAACGATGAGCAACGGGCCAAAATAGTGCGCTTTGGCGCTTTTGGTTCCCATGTGCAACGTGATGGAATTGCCAATGTGCCCGACCCTTACGGATTGGCGGAAGAGGCTTTCGTTTCGATGTATAACCAAATCGAAGATGCCGCACAGGGACTGGTCAAGGCAATCCAAGATGACAGTCTCGAGAATATATTGCAACAATATGGTGGCAAATGAGTTTAACCGGCAATACCTCGACCATCACTTTGGACGACGGGACCAAAGCGTTTCGAAAGGCTTTGGTTAATGCACCTGCGGAATTCTTTGACTTCGAGGCCGCTGGTCTACGCACTCTGGGTAAGCTGGGAGCGCGAGTGCCCAAGGTGTACGAGGTTACCAATAAGCAACTGATCATCGAACAGATACAAGCCAAGCCACAACGTAGGATCAAAAACCCCGAGTACACTTTTGGCCAAGAACTAGCCCAATTACATTTGACTGGCCAAGCAGTTGCCGAGACCAACCAAACCTTTGGCACCCTACAAGGACTGTCCCACGGTTACTTAGGTGGTGCCGAAATAGATCTACAACCAACAACCACCCTGTATGAGTCGTTGGTAACCAATCGCATTATCCCACTGACCCAACAAGCCACCGATTCTGGGCAACTGGATCATCGAGCGATGGATTTCGCTGAACAAATTACCCCGGCTCATCTGGGTCCAGCAGAAGCACCGACAGTGGTGCACGGAGACTTATGGGCGGGTAATCGGATAGTGGATGATGCCGGTGCCAGCTGGCTAATCGATCCGTCATGCCACTGGGGCCACCGAGAAGAAGATATCGCAATGATGCAACTTTTCGGTGGTTTTGGTTCGGCAGTCTTCAGCGCCTATAACGAGAAGTTTCCGTTGGCCGAAGGCTGGCAAAAGCGTATCCCCACCTACCAATTAGTGCCCCTGCTGGTGCATGTGTTGTTATTCGGAGGCGGTTATGCTGCTGCAACGCTGCAGGCTTTTGAACAAACCCTTGACCGCTAACCGACTGTGACACAAAAAGATCGCCGAAACCTTTTGGGATTCCGGCGATCTTTTTGGGTTTTAGGGGCTAGTTGTCGCTGCCTGCCTCAATTGCCTCGCGTTCTGGGGCGGCTTCGATCGTGTCTGGCGCATTGACCAGTTCGAAGTCGAGTTCAGCGTTTTTGCCTTCGCCTTTGACCGAGACGATAATGTGCGTATGAGCGGGAATTTCCCCAAATAGCAATTTCTCAGATAATTTATCTTCCAGCATGTCCTGAACAGTACGGCGTAGCGGTCGAGCACCCATGGATGGGTCGTAGCCGCGTGATGCCAACAGTTCCTTGGACGGCTGGTCCAGTTCGATGCTCAGGTTTTGCTCTTTCAAGCGATCCTGCAAGCTGTCGATAAACAGATCGACAATTTCGACGATCTCGTCCTGGGTGAGCTGTGGGAAGACAATGACGTCATCAACACGGTTGAGGAACTCGGGGCGGAAGTGCTGACGTAGCTCTTCCTGCACGGTGGCCTTCATGCGCTCATAACCGGTCTGAGTATCGGAGACCGATTGGAAACCGGTCTGTACACCGCGCGAAATATCACGGGTACCCAGGTTGGTGGTCATGATGATCACGGTGTTTTTGAAGTCCACTTCCCGACCCTGGGAGTCGGTGAGACGACCTTCTTCCAAAATCTGCAGCAGCGAGTTGAAGAGGTCCGCATGGGCTTTTTCAACTTCGTCAAACAAAACTACCGAGAACGGACGACGACGGACACGTTCGGTTAGCTGGCCACCTTCTTCGTAGCCAACGTAGCCGGGAGGGGCACCGAATAACCGCGATACGGTGTGCTTTTCTTGGAACTCTGACATATCCAAGGTGATCAAGGACTCTTCATCACCAAAGAGGAATTCGGCCAAAGTCTTGGCAAGCTCGGTTTTACCCACACCGGTTGGCCCAGCGAAGATAAATGAACCGGTTGGACGGTCCGGATCTTTCAGCCCAGCCCGTGTACGACGGATTGCACGGGACAATGATTTGACTGCTTCGTCTTGGCCAATGACCCGGCGGTGCAGTTCGTCTTCCATATTGCGTAGACGTTCGGCTTCGCTTTCGGATAGCCGGAAGACTGGAATACCGGTGGACTTGGACAGTACCTCAGCAATCATCTCTTCGTCGACTTCAGCGATACCGTGGGCTGCTTCGTCACGCCATTCTTGTTCTTTTTGGTTCCGCTCATCCTGAAGGGACTGTTCTTTATCCCGCAAGGAGGCTGCACCTTCGAAGTCCTGACCATCAATGGCGGCTTCTTTTTCTACCCGTACCTGTTCAATGCGGGCATCGTATTCTTTGATCTCCGGTGGAGTGGACATCCGCTGGATACGCAACCGTGCACCAGCCTCATCGATCAAGTCAACGGCTTTATCCGGCAGGAAGCGATCCGAGATGTAGCGGTCTGCCATGGTAGCTGCCCCCTGCAGGGCTTCATCGGTAATCGATACACGGTGGTGTGTTTCATACCGGTCACGCAGCCCGCGCAAGATTTCTACAGTGTCTTCAATTGATGGTTCATCAACCTGGATCGGCTGGAAACGGCGTTCCAGTGCCGCATCTTTTTCAATGTGTTTACGGTATTCGTCCAGGGTGGTTGCACCAATAGTTTGCAGTTCACCACGGGCAAGCATGGGTTTCAAAATTGATGCAGCATCGATGGCACCTTCAGCTGCGCCGGCCCCCACCAGGGTATGGATTTCATCGATAAACAAGATAATGTCGCCACGGGTGCGGATCTCTTTGAGCACTTTCTTCAAGCGCTCTTCAAAGTCACCGCGATAACGGGAACCTGCCACCAAGGAACCAAGGTCCAGGGTATACAGCTGTTTACCTTTGAGGGTCTCTGGCACATCATCGCGCACAATAGCCTGGGCTAGGCCCTCGACAACCGCTGTTTTACCAACACCGGGTTCACCGATGAGTACCGGGTTGTTTTTAGTACGGCGAGACAGCACTTGCATGACGCGTTCCATTTCTTCGGAACGGCCAACTACCGGATCCAGTTGCGATTCGCGTGCTGCAGCGGTTAGGTTACGGCCGAACTGGTCAAGTACAACAGAGCCAGCCTGCTGGCCTTGGCTGCCACCAGTAGAGGATACGCCTGCGGGTTCTTTGCCTTCGGTTTCACCTGAGCCTTGGTAACCGGAGAGCAACTGAATAACTGTTTGGCGTACTCGATTGAGGTCGGCGCCCAGCTGCACCAGTACCTGCGCGGCAACGCCTTCGCCTTCACGGATCAGACCCAGCAAGATGTGCTCGGTACCGATGTAGTTATGCCCCAGCTGCAGCGCTTCACGCAGCGATAGTTCTAGAACCTTTTTGGCACGCGGGGTAAACGGAATATGACCGGATGGGGCTTGTTGTCCCTGTCCGATAATTTCTCGCACCTGCTCGCGTACAGCGCCCAGGGATACATCAAGGGACTGGAGGGCTTTGGCTGCAACGCCGTCACCCTCATGAATTAACCCGAGCAGGATGTGCTCGGTGCCAATGTACGAGTGATTGAGCATGCGCGCTTCTTCTTGCGCAAGCACCACAACTCGTCTGGCCCGATCGGTAAATCTTTCAAACATAGGCACACTCCTTGCTGACTATTGGCTCTGATCGTACTTGAGTTATACATCGTATAAAGACTGCTGTTCACTGCTGGGCGAAGGAAATGTACCTTTTTTACCCAAAGCTGAGCTTGACCGGCTCAGGGTAAAATTTGCACACCTCAAGTCTTTCACACAAAGGTAATTGCTGGGACCTAGGATAACCAGGTTTGGGCCAGCGTTATTCCAAACGTTCTACAGCTTTTTTATGGCCGCATCATCGTCGGTCTCGCCGTCTGCTGCAGCACGGCGCTCGGCCCATGCTTGGGCTTCACGTTCTTCTGCTTCGCGACGAGCATCACGTTCCCCAGCGTCGCCACGAAATAGCGAACGCATGACTAACCAGAAGATAAAAAACAGCCCGACAGATGGGGCTAGGACTTCAAAGTAATCCCAAAACGCACCCATGCTACCTCCTATTCATCACCTTCTGGTTTCAACAGCGGGAACAGTATGGTTTCACGAATACCGGTGCCGGTCAATAACATCACCAGCCGGTCTATTCCCATACCGAGCCCACCTGTTGGGGGTGCCCCATATTCTAGGGCGCGCAAAAAGTCGTGGTCTAGCTGCATAGCTTCTTCATCGCCAGCAGCTGCAGCCTCCGACTGTGCGGTGAGCCGCTCACGCTGAATCACCGGGTCAATTAACTCAGAAAACGCAGTTCCGATTTCAGTGCCGTTAATAATCAAATCCCATGCCTCGACCATACGTGGGTCATCACGGTGCGGGCGGGCTAGCGGTTGTGCCGCTTGCGGATAATGGTAAACAAATGTTGGCTCGATGATATTAGGCTCGACCAGCTCATCAAAAAGCTCTAGCACCAGCTCTTGGGCATTTAGGCTTTCATCCAGTTCAAGGCTGTTGTCCTTAGCGATGGCCAGCAGCTGGTGGGCAGAAGTGTCCGGGGTAACCTGGGTGCCAACAGCCTCCGATACCGCAGGATAAAACTCTTGCCAACCCCACTGGCTGTCCAGCACCACGATGTTGCCTTCGGGCGTGACCAGTTCCTCACTCACTCCGACTGCCTGGGCGGCTGAGATAATAATCTGCCGGATTCGTTGGGCCATACCGTACATATCCGAATATGCTTCATAGGCTTCCAGCATGGTGAATTCCGGTGAGTGTGTGGAATCGACGCCTTCATTACGAAATACCCGGCCAATTTCGAAAACCTTATCAATACCGCCGACGACGGCGCGCTTGAGGAACAGCTCTGTGGCAATGCGCAATGTCATCGTCTGGTCGAAGGCGTTCAGATGTGTTTCAAATGGTCGCGCCTGTGCCCCACCGTGGACCAACTGCAGGATTGGGGTTTCAACTTCAATATAGCCCTGGTCTTCTAGTGCGTTACGAACCGCACGAACAACTCGGGCACGGGTGTGTACCATCTCGGCGGCTTCTTGACGCACAATCAAGTCTGCATACCGTTGACGCACACGCGTCTCATCAGACAGATCAGCGTGCAAGACAGGCAATGGCCGCAGTGCTTTGGAGGCCATGGTCCAAGAATCGGCCATAATGGATAATTCGCCACGCTTGGAAGTGACAACTTCTCCGGTCACCGAAATATGGTCACCTAGATCCACCAGGTGCTTATACGATTCTAAGGCTTCCGCCCCAACTCGACCTTGCGACAACATCACTTGCAGGCGCGGATGCTCTCCAGATTCGCCACCTTCTTGCAAGGCAGCAAAACACAATTTACCGGTGTTGCGCTGGAAGACCACACGCCCTGCCACCGAAACAATATCGCCGGTTTCAGCTCCGGCATCCAAGTCTGGGTACTTTTGGCGAATTTCAGCTAACGAATGGGTACGTGCCACCTCAACGGGATAGGCTTGAGTCCCGGCATCAAGGAATTCTTGGCGTTTAGCCTGACGGACTTTTCGTTGGTCACGGGTATTAGTGGCGCCATCAGAGGTATTGGTGTTAGCTGCATTGGTCATACTCACGTCCAATAGTCTAGCCCGGTATTGCGTCCATTGGTTTCGTTGTGTCCAGTCTGCGAATTTTATTCGCCATCGGCTCAGCGTCGCGCTAATTGTGCTGATCGATTGGCCCCGGTGTCAACTGTGGATAGCGGGCTTGGGCGAAGTCGGCCAATTGTTCGGCCAGCGCTTGGACCTGTTCCAACGCGTAATGATCCGGGCGCCATCCGGCATGCAACCACACCGACAAAATCCCGCCCTGGACGGTGATCTTTGCCGGCTTCAATCCAAAATAGGCGTCCTCAGTCACCACGGCCACACCGTTACCAGCGGCCACCAATGCCTGAGCTACTCGACCCGAATTGGTTTCCACAATTTGGGGCACGGTTAGCCCGGCCACATCGACGGCGCCGTCGAGCACCCGACGCGACATAAAGTCCGTCGTCGTGACCACTACGCGTTCTTCTACTAAGTTTTCCAAGGGGATAGCATCGCGGTCTGCCCAGGGATGTTCCGGAGCGACGTAGGCCCAGACCGGCAGCTCTACTAAGGCAATAGAAGCCAGATCACTGGGTGGTTCCGAGGGCATGATTACTAGATCGGCAGTGCTTACCGCTTGTTCCAGGGAGGCACCCAGCGGTGTTTCAATCACGTGGGAATGCAGCTGGGAGGAATCTAGCGTGGCAACAAACGGGATCACAATATCGATCAAGGTGGTGCCCGGAGCGGCAAAAGTGATTTCGGTGAATTTACCGGTCGATAACATCCGCGCAAACGCTTCGGCCTTGTGAATCTCGTCAACGACCTGCTGTGCAACCGGCAGGAATTCCTCGCCCGCTGCCGTCAAACCAACACCGGAATGATGGGACTGCAACAAATCTATTCGCAAGTGACGTTGCAATTTTTGTAACTGTCGAGAAAGCGCTGGCTGGGTAATGTTGAGTTTTCGCGCGGCCACCGAAACATTGCGTGTTTCGGCCACCGTCAAAAATGCTGTCAGTAACCGCTCATCCATACTGGTTAAGCATACCTACCATGATGAGATTCTATTGGCCGGACATAGCTGGGGTGGCGCATAATTAAAACACCATATTTTTATCGTCGACCAGATAAGGAACTCTGCTATGTCGCGCGAACCCCTAGATCAGTCTCGCAAACTTGTTACTGAACTTCCTGGCCCCAAGGCCCGCGAAATGCGGGAAAGCCTGGACACTTATGTACCAAAAGGCGTCAGCCCTTCGATGCCGGCATTTGCTGCACGCGCCGAAGGTGGCATTGTCGAAGACGTCGATGGCAACAGGCTTATTGACCTAGGCTCCGGTATCGCGGTGACTACCGTGGGGGCATCACACCCCAAGGTTGTCGAAGCAGTCCAAGAACAGGTCGCCGACTTTACCCACACCTGCTTTATGGTCACCCCATATGATTCCTACACCCGGCTGGCCAAACGGCTGGACGAAGTTGTGCCTATCTCCGGCCAAACCCGCAGTGTGCTGCTGAACTCGGGGGCTGAAGCAGTCGAAAACGCCGTCAAAGTGGCACGCGCTTACACCGGCAAACAGGCCATTGCAGCATTCGATAATGCCTACCATGGCCGTACCACCCTGACCATGGGGCTGACTGCCAAGAACATGCCATATAAAGAGTCCTTTGGACCCTTCGCGCCCGAACTATACCGGGTGCCTGGCTCTTATCCCTACCGTGATGGGCTATCAGGTGAAGAAGCCGCGCAGCGCACCATCGAGTCACTAGAGTCACAGATCGGGGCCAATAATTTGGCCGCTGTCATTATGGAACCGATCCAGGGTGAAGGTGGCTTCATCGTGCCGGCTGAAGGCTTCCTAGCCAAGGTCGTCGAATGGTGCAAGGCCAACGACGTGTTGTTTATTGCCGATGAAGTCCAAACCGGTTTCACTCGCACCGGTGAATGGTTTGCTTCCACAACCGAAGGCATTGAACCCGATCTAATTACTTTGGCCAAGGGCATTGCCGGTGGGATGCCCCTATCGGCAGTTACCGGACGTGCCGAAGTTATGGACGCCGTCCACGCTGGGGGCTTAGGTGGCACTTATGGTGGCAACCCGGTGGCCGTGGCAGCCGGTTTGGCTTCCTTGCAGGTTATGGAGGAAGAAGGCCTGGCAGATAAGGCTAAGCACATCGGTGAAGTGATTACGGAGCACTTCACCCAGACACAAAAAGAAGATTCCCGTATCGGCGATATTCGTGGCCGTGGTGCGATGATGGCCATCGAGTTCGTTGACCCAGAAACCAAAGAACCACTGGCCAAGCTGGTCAACGATATTGCCGTAGAAGCCCGCAAACAAGGTGTCATCACACTGACCGCTGGAACATACGGCAACGTGTTGCGTTTCCTGCCGCCAGTCGTCATTGGTGAAGACCTACTGAAAGAAGGCCTCAGCGTGATCACCGATATTCTGGCTGACATGTAACAGCGATTCAACGTTGCTATCTCGATAGCTAAACCCATTGTGGCCGCAACCTTTTTGGTTGCGGCCACCGTGGTTAATATGCAGTGTTGTTAGCGCCCGAAGATGCCGGTAATACGCCCGCGGCCGATGCCATGTTTGAAGAGGTTGAACCCCACTTGTGCCGGGGTAGCATCCGGGCCCAGCTCTAAGACGGTGTCCACCGCGTGGATGACAAACATATACCGGTGATCAATATGTCCTTCGGGTGGGGCAGCACCCGTGTAGCCAGCCACATTACGGTCATTGCGCAAAAAGACTGGGCCTTCACCGGCACCACTGACCCCAAATGCAGGCCAATCAATCTCATCCCAGCGCACAGCCGCACCGGGCAACGAGGTAACCGAGGCATCGATATTGAACGCCGACAGGTGCCAAAAGCCGCTGGCGGTGGGAGCATCCGGATCAAAGCAGGTTAGGGTAAAGCTCTGGGTGCCTGCTGGTACATTCGACCAGGACAGCTGTGGCAGTTCATCTCGACCGCCAACACCGAGACTTTCCATCACCGAACGGGTGGGCAGTGGCCCGTTATCGGTAAAGTCTTGGCTGGTAACGGTAATTTCATGCAAGGTCGGTAATGGTGCATACGGATCATAACTCATACCTGCATCCTCGCATGCCATAGACAAAGCGACAATGCGTTTAGGACCGCGGTTGACGACGCCGGTCCCCCAGCCCAACAATAATTCCTACTGCTAACAAAAGGATGCCTAGCCCGATCGCTGTGAAAGTTAGCCACATTTCGGGTGCGATAATTTCGGGGAAAAAGCTACGTTGAGCAACCCAGACACAAAAGGTCAAAAACAGGGCGCCCCAGACTATCGGCCCGGTCCGTGGCCGAACACGTCTTGGTGCATCAGTTACACGCTGCGTTGCATCACCGGTTGCATCACTGGTTGCATTCGTGTTGGGTAATGAGTCTTCAGGCTGTTGCTGCCATTCGTCGTCGCCGGTGTTGTTGATATTGTTATTCATACTAAATTCTCCCAATTGCCAGGCTGATTTATTCCACTGTGATACTGCCGGCGGCAAGTCGGACATGAACGTGCAAAGTGGGGCCATCAGCATCCTCATTGATCAGTATGCTGCGCCGATTCAACAGGCCAGATTGTTCGCGCCAGTCCAGATCGGGGGCCTTTATATTGCCGGCGGCAACGTCCATGGTGACTTCTGTTGGCCTCGCATCCGAGGTGTGCAGAAAGACTTCCCCAAAGGCTTGGGTTACGCTGAGTTCTTCCTGGTCGAGGTCGGTATCATAAGCGGTGAGATCCACGTCGGTGTTACCAACAAACGAGACAGCCGCAGGAGTGCTTTCCGCAATCGAATGATTGCCGACCGTATGGTACGTAGTACCGGCTGGAAGTACGACGGTCACCATGAGTGCTGCTACGCCAAGAAACCCAATGAATCCGATCCCGGACAGTGCACTGCCCCGAATCCCGGCGATGATCATCGAGATGGCAACCACCGCGGTCCCGGCAACCAAAGCGGCAATAAGCGCAGCATTTGCACCCGAGGCCGCCGAAGCAGTGTCGACCCCAGCGGTTTCTACCCATAACGCGGTTACACCCGCGATAATGAGGGCCAATGCTACGGTGATGAGCGCCTGGGCACGCCCAGATTTTGCCCGCTGTGTCACGAAACTTGCTCCAGACTCCTGCTGTTGTCGGTGCGAAATATTAGCTCGGTAAACGAAATATACGACCACCAAACCGATAGCAACCCAGAATACCCCCGAAAAGGTTGCATGCAACCAGTCAGGGATACCAAAAACATCCCACACTCTGACACCCAGGTTGCCAAACGAAATGCCACCAAAAACCTGGACGATGAACCACACCGCCAAGATGACGCACACAATGACCACCTCGGGTCGCGCCTCACGACCACGCACCAAATCCTCAAAATGAATGCGGTTCGACTGATTCGGCAAAAATAGCCAGGCCAATAGATACATGAGGACGCCGACGCCACCAAGCAACCCCAGCACAACAAAACCGCCCCGGATAACTAACGGGTCAACACCCACCCTTTTGGCGATGCCACCGGCCACACCGGTAATCCACCGTTCGTCAGTCTGACGCTGAATATCCAGCCCGCGAAGCCAAGTGAAAAAATTCTGCTTTCCACCATTGGAGGAGTGACCTGAAGAATCCGTCTGGTGGTTTTCAGTCCCTTGGTCCTCGGGCCCTTCAAAGTCTGGTGATGTATGCATACTGCCATTGTGCTCGACCCCAAGCACATGCACCATCGGGGTTTACCCTGAACAAACCCCTAAGTTTTCATCCTGTCTCACCTACCGAACTAATCATCACTAGACTGACGGTATGAGCTCAAGGTCGCCTTTGCTGCGTTCGCATACCAATCGTGCAGTAGCAGGAGTATGCGCTGGGCTGGCCGAACATCTCGAGGTGCCGGTGCTTTGGGTGCGCCTGGGGATGGTATTGACCTCGTTTATCGGCGGGGCTGGAGTCGTGCTGTACATCTTTCTGCTTTGCACTATGCCAGAAGAAGGCGCGTCGTCACCAACCTTACCGCTGCGTCGGGTGTTGACTCGACCAAACACCGGACACAACGCCCCAACAACCACACCACCAGAGCAGTCCTCGAAGCGATCGCCCCGGCGCAATAACCTTCCGGTTGCAGAAATACTTTTCGGCGCCAGCCTACTGGCAGCTGGGGTGTCACTCCTACTGGTTCAGCTTGGTGTTCAGCTTGATCTTAAAGTCATTCTGCCCGGTCTCGCTGTGTTTGTGGGGGTCGGGCTGACCTGGTGGCTCATTGTTGATCGCCACCGCCCCGGACGACATTTACTACCCCGCATCCTGGGCGCATTGGCCCTGGTGACCGTGGGCATCGTTATGTTCTTTATCACCGCAAGGGAACCAACGGTCTTTTCGGTTTTTGGGGCGGCACTTGCCGTACTTGCCGGGGTGGCACTGGCTATTGCACCGTGGCTATTACAGATAAACCGTGAACTTGTGGCCGAACGTGCCGCACGTGCGCGTGAAGCCGAACGCACCGAGATCGCCGCGCACCTACACGATTCGGTGCTGCAAACACTGGCGCTTATCCAACAACGATCCGAGCCGGGCACCGAAGTAGCTCGGCTGGCTCGTCGTCAAGAACGCGACCTGCGCGCATGGCTGTTCCGCAGTGCTGACGGGGCAACACCGGATGCACGCGATACGGCAGCAGCAGAACTGACCGAACATGCTGCAGCACTGGAATCTCAGCATCCGGTACGGTTTGAGGTGATTGTTGTCGGCGAGCGCATCGTAGCTCCCGAACCGATTGTTGCCGCGGCTCGTGAAGCCATGCAAAATGCCGCCCAGCACGCAGGTGGTGAGGTGACGGTCTACCTTGAAACCACTCCTAAACTTATCAGTATTGAAATTAATGACCGCGGTCCTGGTTTTAACCCAGATAATATTCAGGGTCCGCGTTTTGGTATCCGGGAATCCATCCGAGGCAGAATGCAGCGTGCCGGTGGCACCGCACAGTTACGTCCTGGACCAGGAGGTCGAGGCGTTTCTGTGCAACTGGAACACCCGCGTGTGGATATCGAAACCCCTATCGACCAAGACGAGGTATCATGACTCAAACGAGCACACCATCAACGATCAGCGTGGTAATTGTTGATGATCACGAAATTTTCCGCACCGGCTTACGCAGCTCACTGGGTGATGGGTTACGTGTCGACGGTGAGGCGGCAACTGTTGATGAGGCAATCAACCTGATCGCAGACACCCAGCCCGATGTTGTGCTGCTTGATGTGCATCTACCAGGTGGTGACGGCGGTGGAGGTGCCGAAGTGGCCCGAACCATCACTCGGCGGCCAGGATGTGAAAGCATCCGGATGTTGGCGGTCAGCGTTTCGGATGCGGCAGACGACGTCGTCACAGTTATTCGCGCCGGTGCACGAGGATACCTGACCAAAACCACCTCTGCCGATGAGGTCACTGCTGCGGTAAAACGCGTCCATGACGGCGACGCCGTGTTTTCACCTCGATTGGCCGGCTTCGTGCTTGACGCGTTCGGCGCTGGTGGCGGTGAAATCGCTGTTGAAGATAGTGAACTTGACCGACTATCGGCCCGTGAGCAAGAGGTGATGCGCAAAATTGCCCGCGGCTATGCCTATAAGGAAGTTGCCCAAGAACTATATTTATCCGTCAAAACGGTGGAAACACACGTCTCAAACGTGTTGCGAAAACTGCAACTATCCAACCGGCATGAGCTTACCGCTTGGGCGTTGACTCGTCGACTACTTTAAATACCGCTTTAGGCCTGCGGCCGAGCTTCGGTGGTGAAAAACGAGATTTTTCCATTGGCTTCCAAAATTGCCAACCGTATGACGTCGAAATCCTCAATGCCAGCCTGTCTTGCCATCATGCTCAACGTGTCCAAACCGATACGCTCGTGTTGCATTGTCTTACGATCGACAACACCATCTCGGATCAAAATGACCGGGCGACCCTGCAAGGTTTTACCAAATCTTGGCCAGCGCGCTTTTGCATAGCTCAAGCCAACCGATAGCGCCATCATGGTTCCGATGGCTAATAAACCGCCGGTCAGTGATCGATCATCCAGTGTGATGCCTTGCTGGACGAGGTTACCCATCACGATAAACACCACCAGGTCAAACGAACTCAGCTCACCCAGTGTGGATCGTCCAGAAGCACGAACCATGGTCCACAACAGCAAAAACATGATGGCGGCGCGAAGGATAATATCCATGTCAGGGGACCCTCCAGGTTGTGAATTCTAGTTGTTGCTGCTCTCCGTCGGCCTCAACCTCCAGGTGCGCGGTGGTAGTAGGTTGCCACTGGTCGGATATATCTCCGACGAATTGCACCGTGGAATCTGCAGAATCTGGGCTGAATTCAAACGTCACTCTGCCCTGCCCGTCAGTTGTTTGTGCATCGGGGGTCGGGTAAACGATGAGGTCTTCGAAAAGCACCACGTATGGCTCGTTGACGGTGACCGACAGGTGCTCTATCGGATCCTTGCCACCACTAAATTTCAGGTTGAGGTACCCCTCGTTGCCGGCACGAATAGTTTTGGGATATTGCACCCCAATTTTCGTGTCGCCAACTTTAGCGCTTTCAGTACCCGTCAGCTCGGTTAATCCGAATGCGCCTACCAGCAAGAACGCAACGAGCACCACTATAACGATAGAGCTGCCCGCGCGCCGTAGCCGGTTTTGGTCACCTGAAATGACGTCATCAAAAGGCGAAGACGATACGTGTGCATCTTCCAGGCGCATGGTTGAGCCATCCTTTACGAGACAACGAAGAACGCAACATTAGCCACGCATGTGTCTCAACACGCTAGCAGGAGGCGAAGCCCAGCTACCAGATGGTGACACGTTGTGCTGGTTCTAACCACATGTCGTCACCGGGTTTAGTCGCATAGGCTTCATGGAAGGCATCCAAGTTTTTGGCTACCTGGTTGGCGCGAAACTCATTGGGCGAATGCGGGTCCGTTGAGACCCGAGTGATGGCGGCTTCGGGACGAATCAGCTGCCGCCATACTGAGGCCCAGGATTCAAAGAATTGCCGGTCAATGGTTTTTCGCTCTTCCGGATCGGCTGGATCCAGGCCCTGGGCTCTAGCTGCCGCCGGGTTTTGTTCCAGATAGAGATACAACGCTTTATGGCTAATACCTAAACCGCCAAGATCGCCGATGTTTTCTCCCAGGGTCAATTCTCCATTGACGTGGTAGTCGGGCGCTTCGGCAGGGGCCAGGACTTTATATTGCTCAATCAACGACTCGGTGCGCTCGGTGAAGGCTGCCCGGTCGGTGTCAGTCCACCAGTTGTTCAGCGCGCCGTCGCCGTCGTAATGTGAACCCTGGTCATCAAAGCCGTGGCCAATTTCATGGCCAATGACCGCACCGATGCCGCCAAAGTTTTGTGCCGGGGTAGCTTCCGGAGAAAAGAAGGGGGGCTGCAGAATCGCGGCGGGAAATACGATCGCATTTTCTAGCGGTGAATAGTAGGCGTTGACCGTTTGAGGGCTCATGTGCCATTCTTCTGGATCCGGACCCTTTTCGATTTTGGACATGTTGTCCTCAAAATCGTGGGCAGCAATACGGTCCAGGGTGCCGATGAGATCTGTGGCATCGACGGCGATGTCCGAGTAGTCATGCCATTTGACCGGGTAACCGACCATCGGGTTAAATTTTGCCAACTTTTCTAGGGCGCGGAACCGGGTTTCTTCGCTCATCCAGGGCAGTTGTGCAATGGAGGAATGATAGGCCTGCTGTAAAGCATCAACCAGTTGGTCCATGTCCACGCGGTGGGATTCAGTGTAATGCTGGGCCACATAGAGTCGTCCAACATCTTCGCCAAGGCTGCCGTTGACCAAACTCACAGCACGTTTCCACCGGGGGCGCAGCTGTTCGGTGCCGGAAAGTATTTTGCTGAATTCAAAATTAGCCTGCACAAAGGCGTCAGATAAATATGGTGCATGTGCCGAAATGATGTGTAGCTTTAGCCAGGTGCGCCAGGCTGCAATGGGTTCGGAGGCCAACAGCTGTTCTAGGCCGGTGAGAAAATCAGGTTGCCAAACTACGATTTCTTCTGACCTGTTGGCACGTTCTTGGCCAGGTGCCATGTTCATTCCGGTCAGCCAGTGGATACCGGAAGGAAATTCTTCTAAGAGGTCTTGGCGAGTGTAGAGGTTGTAGCGTTTAACCGCATCGCGCACCGCAACGATGTCCCAGTGTTTTTCGGCGATTCGTGTTTCCAAATCGATAACCTGGGTGGCCAGCTGGTTGGCTTGGTCTTGTGTAGTCGCAAGTTCAGCGAGCAGCACTAGCTTTGCATTATAGCTGCGGTAGGCTTCAACGACGTCGGCGAATTTGTCTTCACGGTAATACGATTCATCGGGCAGGCCCAGCCCGCTTTGAACCATGTGTAACAGCACCCGTTCTGGGTTACCGGCGTCGTGCATTGCCCCGGTACCAATCGGACCACCGATGATACCTTCGCGCTCCAGTTGGCCGGTCAGCTGCATGAACGCTGCAGCATCCTCAATCTTAGAAACGCGCTCCAGGGTGGCCAATAATGGATCAATACCCTGGGCTTCGATGGTATCTTCATCCATCATCGCGGTGTACAGCGCACCGATCCGGGTTTTGGCGCCGTCGTCACTATGTTCAGCCGTTACCGGACCGGTACGTTGTGATTCGGTCAAATTGGCTGCGGCATCTTGCAAAATATTGTGGACGGCGATTTCGGATTTATCGTGCAATTCCATAAACGCCCCGTAGGTGCCGCGGTCGGCGGGGATGGTGTTGTTTTCCATCCATGCACCATTGACGTGGCGGTATAGGTCCTGAGTGGGTTGTGGTGCTGTGGTTGTCACGCGTCTCCTAGTGAAATCGTGCCGGTCTCCAATTGGTAGCCTATGGGACCAGCATCATATTGTCGATCAACCGGACCGGGGGCACCCAGGCTGCCACAAGGGCCAGCGCTTCGTGATCCAACGGGCTGGCCAATACCTCATCTGGTAACGGGGCCAGGGTGGCCGGGTCCACAATTTCCAGATAGTCTAATTCAACGTGTTCCTGGGCTCGAATAATATCGCGGGCCGCCGTGATATCGAGGCACTGATGCTCGGCCGCCTGCTTGGCTAAAAAGTGCAAGGCTTGCGATAGGCCCAGGGCTTTTTCCATGCCGTGGTCATCCAAACGAACATTGCGTGACGATAGCGCCAGCCCGGATGGTGCCCGAACCAAATCCACCGGGCGAATCTCGACATCGATATTCAAATCTTGCGCCATGCGGGTCACGATCGCTAACTGTTGGGCATCCTTTTGGCCAAAGTAACTGCGAAATACCGCCGGTGGTGGGGGCAATAAAATATTCCAAAGTTTTGCCACCACGGTGCACACACCGTCGAAGTGGCCGGGTCTGGAGGCGCCTTCAAATACCCGCCCCATTTTTCCGGCACTCACCCGAATGTGCGGGGCATCCGGGTAGCCGGGATACATGTGTTGGGTATCAGGGGCAAAGACAATATCGCCGCCGTAATGGGTAACCAGCTTCAGATCGGCCTCTAGGGTGCGCGGATATTGCTCGTAGTCTTCTTGTCGGTCAAATTGCAGCGGGTTTACAAATACCGAGGCGACGACGACGTCGTTCTCCGCACGGGCCTGTTCAAACAGTGCACCGTGACCATCGTGCAGGGCACCCATAGTAGGAACCAGCCCGACTTTGGGGGCTGGGTTGCCGGCGGCCTGCAGTGCTGCAACCTGCTGTGCAATCATTCGGCGTACAGTGTCAACGGTGGTGGCCAGTTGGGCTTGTTGGTCTGTCACGAAACATAGTCTAGCCCGAACGCTTTTGGCCCGGCTGGATATCACCTTTTAGGATTCGAGAATTTGCAACAGTTCTTCAAGCCTTGCTTCGGTAATGAAACCCGCATGCTGTGCTCGCCGGGCGGTGGCTATGGCCATGGCACGGTAGGTTTCATATAAATCTGGGTCATCCAGTGTTTGCAGGGTTTCTAAATGCGTCGCGACCGTGCCAGTATCGCCCCGAGAGACCGGACCGGTCAAAGCTTGATCGGCGCTGGCCAGCGCGTTTTCTAGGCTGGCGGTCATCAGGTTGCCCAAAAGTTTTTCCGGATGGTCGATCCCAGCCGATGTCAGCATCGCTTGAGCCTGAGCGGTGAGGGTCACCAAATGATTTGAAGCGTGTGCCATGGCGGCATGATAGGTGGGCCGGGCATTTTCTGGAATGGTCACCGGAATGCCGCCCATTTCTACCACCAAAGCTTCAGCGATGGGAACCACCACCGGATCAGCGGTAATCCCAAAAGCCGTATTGTGTAACCGTTCAACGTCTAAGCTTAGCCCCGAAAAGGTCATCGCCGGGTGGATCGCTACCGGAATGGCACCGTATTGACGCACGGAATTCATGACGGCGGTGCCGTATCGTCCAGAGGTATGAACCAGCAGGTGGCCGGTTTGGATGTGCCCGGCGGATGCCAGCCCAGCAACTAAAGTTTCTAAAGCGTCGTCGGGTACCGCAAAAATAACGGCCTCTGAGCGGCGCAGAATATCGGGGATCTCAATAATCTCGGTGTCGGGTAGTAGCGTTTCGGCTCGGGCAATAGAGGCGTCGGAAACCGCATGCACACCGGTAATGGTGTGCCCGGCCTGTTGCAAAGCCAAACCCAGTACGGCCCCTACCCGACCGGCACCGATAATACCAATACCTAACCTGTTAGGTCGTCCGATGGCCGAGGTGGTCAGTGGTTCGTCAACGCTCATAGAAGCCTCCTGATATACCGCTTACAGGCCGGCCAGCCGAGCAAAGCCGCGAGCTGATAGGTCATCGCGCAATCGGGTGGCCTCAGCGGTGGGCAGCCCGGTAATGGTGGCTGTAGAACCAGCGGTGGTAATAGTTAGATCGGCCAGGTCAAATGTTCGTTGCAGCGGTCCTTGTCGTAGCACCACAAATTGTAGCCGCCCATACGGCACGGCCCGATAAGATCGAAAGATTGCCCCGGAACGCACGATAATGTCATCGGCTTGTTCTGACCAACCATGAATGCGCACCTGAAACGGGGTCAAGATGATGCCCACCAAATAGTAAAGACCAAACACAATGGCGGGTAGGTAGAGCGCAAACTGCCAGGCACCTGTATCAACTGTTGTGTTAATGATTGCCGCGATGAGACCAAATATTGTCACATACACGACGAGCTGGATGACATTATAGATCTGCCGGTAGGCGGTCAGTTGGGCACGTACCGGTCGAAATTGGATGTTTGTTGGGAAAGCTTTCACCGCCGATCACCTGCCGGGGCGGCTTTGGCGCTGGCTTTGTCAAAGGCTGCCAGTTCATCGTCGGCCATCCACTGGTTTCTATCCGTCATCCGGCGGGCGTGCGCGGCGATTTGCGCTTCATCAAAGAATAGCTTAATCAGCTCACCGGGTTCATGGTTACTGATGTCGACGCGGACCGGTCCGGGCGGGGTTAGGAATCTGGCTGATACAGTGCCAGATAATTTATCGGATAGCGACTGGTACACCGCGGATTGCTGAATCCGTTCGTGCGGGATCATGGCCAGTATGCGACGCAGCCGTGCATACCTGATCAACAACAAGGTGGGGGTTGTAGTGTAACCGTGACGGCCCCCGGCCACCGGTTGCCACAGCCGAGCCCTACCTGGAACGCCGGTAAAACCGTCAGCGTCGGAAGTATATTTCAGCGCACCATAGATGAGATCGTTGGCGTATTCCACACCCGGGTCAGGCGCTAATACAGACATCATGGTGATGACATCGTCAAATTTTCCGACCGGTAGCACCGTGGTCGATGAGTCTTGTAGCCCATACCCGGCCACGGTGACCTGGATACGGTACCAACCAAAAATCCGGTACACCACCGATTGCGAAATCTGGATGGCCTGGATGCGTCCGGGTGGGATGGTGTTCGACGTCGTCGATAACATACCCGAGCTGATCCGGACTCCGGCATCCGAGGTTCTGGCGGTAAAATTAAAGTTGGTATTGACCAGGGCGAATGCGGTGATGCAGGCAACGAAAGCGGTGACCGCAACAAAGATGACGACCAGCAGTATGACAGAGGTCATCACTGAATTCTCCGAATCGATGCCTAACCACACGAAGAAACTGACAGATATGGCCGAGAACAGGCCGGTTCCCAACCCGCCGTATAACCCGGAGACAAACGCTGATCCCACCACTCGGGAAAATGGGATAGTCAGCAGGTCACGCGGCGGAGTTTTTGGTGCCGCCGCTGGCTGTTGCGAGGCTGGCCCCCGGGTCCCGGAGGTGGGCACTTCGGTGGGCACACCGTGAGGGTTATGTTGCACATACTGCTGCAAATAATCCGCGTATGGGTATCGCGGTGCAACAGAATGTTGTGCCGCAGCTTGTTGGTCGGTTGCCTGGTCTAATGTCGGATCATCTTGGGCGCCCGATGCCAAATGCAGAATTTCACGGCGTAACTGTTCGGCGTCGGTTTCTTTCAAGTACTCCAGCGTCAGAGTGGTTTCTGAACCGTCAGCAGCATGCAACGCTAATTTCGACAGCCCAAAAATTCGGGCAAAAAAGGGCCGATCAATATCTACCGCTTGCAGCCGGTCCAGGCGCATGTAACGTCGTCGTCGAAAAATGACACCTGCGTGCAGTTCCACGGCATCAGAGGTAATGCGGAACTGATAAAACCGCCACGAAATGGCATATAGGCCGATGGCAACCAGCAAAATGAGAATAATGACGACGAGCAGCAGTAACAGCGATTGACCCACCGATAGGGAAAATGCGGCCACGATATCCTGCAGGGTTTGCACCGATAAACTAGTGATAAGGTACACGAAAATAAGTAGTGCCGACCAGGAGCGGATAAACGGTGAGATCGGGTGTACCCGCTGCCACGGAATATAGACGGTTGTATCGCTCATGATGCCGCCAATTCTGCCAGGCTTTGGTAACCACGGTGGGTCAGATCATCGCGCAGGCGTTCAGCCTCGGCCATAGGTAACCCCTCAAAAGTGGAAGCGGTACCCCCTCCGGCTGTGGTAATGACAATAACGGTGACGCCGAAAATACGCTGCAGTGGGCCCTGTTGAATGTCAACATACTGAATGCGACCATAGGGCACTGCCACCTGGCGACGAAATAAAATACCCCGCCGCAACACTAGATCACTGTCACGTTCCAAATATCCCAGCGCCCGAACTCGGCGGGGGATGATACAGGCCATGACAATCCCCCAGACCAAGATGCCTACCGGCACGATAAAGACCAGGTAGGCGATACCGTGACTAAAAAACTCTGGAATAGCCAACCGCAGGATCACCAGGGGAAAAAATGTGAAGAGAAAAAAGCAGGCAAACCCAATGGCATTGGTAATTTGGCGCAACGGTATCAGCCGAGGCGAGACCCTCCGATAGGCAAGCTGTTCATGATACATAACCGGCGTCTTATCTGTTGGCTTCAGGTGTATTGTACCTTGATGACCAGTTGTTGGTATCGGATTGCCGCGTTGTCGGTTGGGCACCGGGTGTACTGGATGGGCTGTGCTGGTTGGTGCCGTTAGCATCGGAATCTTCCGGTGGGATTCGGCACCAGTGTTCCACAAGAAAACCAACAACCACCAATAGCAACGCCGTAATCACCTGAACGCTAGCCTCGGTGACCACTTTTGAGCCAAAACCGGCTTGGGGCACTCGGTGCAATAAAATTCCTAAATGCCATCCTCCGATAGCTGCGGCCGCATAAGTGCCAGCCTGCGCCAAAATCAAGGTACGAGTCGCGGTGACGGGGTGCAGCCGGTCGGCCACAGGACGTTGTCGGTCTCTCAGCACCCGAATGCCCAGGACAAGTTCAATGGCCATCACCGCTAACAGGGTGATTACCGCCGAATAACCCAGCACCGGGGTTGCCCAACCTGACTCGGCTGCCCAAAAACCGCCCAGCCACCCCATGATAGCGGCGACGACGGCGACCACCACAACCCAACCGACACGAATTGAGCTCATGGTGACTCCTGGACACGTTGCACTGTATCGGCGTCGTCAGCTTGTGCGGCAAGTTTGGCCACAGATTGGCCAGCCAGGGTAGCATCTGGGTCAGCCCAGGACCACGGGATCAGCACAAAAGCCCGTTGATGGGCACGGGGATGCGGCAGGGTGAGCACCGGGTGATTCGAGGTGACACCTTCATATGCGATGAGATCGACATCCAAGGTCCGTGGGCCCCAGCGCACAGTGCGGACCCGTTGGGCCGCTTGTTCCAATGCTTGACCAAACTCTAAGAGCGCATGCGCACTGAGCCGGGTTTGGATAATGAGAACTTGGTTGAGAAAATCAGGTTGCTCTGGCCCACCGACCGGGGCAGTCTTGGCAAGCGGAGATACCGCGGTCACCCAAACATTATCGGCCTGGCGGAACCCTTCAACGGCATCATGCAAAATCCTGCGCGATTGCCCCAAATTTGAACCCAACGCAATCACTGCCTGCGCCGGCTTGGCGGGTGGGTCCACCAACTGGGCATCCAAATCCTGCATAGTCACCGCCTTCAATCATTGCGGTCGCGTGTCACCGTAACGGCAACATTAGCAAAATCCGCCGGAATCGGGGCCTGGGGTTTATTGACGGTGACTTGCACCGAATTAATTAGAGCAAACTGGTCCAGGATTGCATCAGCCATAGTGGCGGCGAGCGTTTCGATCAGATTTACCGGTGGCCCGGTAATAATATTTTCCACTACTGCTGCCACCTGTGCATAATTAACGGTCGCTGCGACGTCGTCGGTGGCAGCCGCCTGGCTAATATCCAATTGGCAGACTACATCGACCACGAATATTTGGCCGGTAGCCCGTTCATGGTCCAACACTCCGTGATGACCCCGGACACGCAGCCCGGTCAAGCTGATGGTACCCATGTTATTGGGTGGCTCGGCCGGCAGCTATAGTTTTGACGGCATCAACATTGGGAATGATCGAATGCACACGTACTGCCCACACACCCTGATCAGCCACCTGGGCGGTAATAGCCGCGGTGGCATGATCTCGCTGCCGTGGTTCCACCGGATCAGCTGGGTCCTCGGCCAACATTTTGCCAAGAAAGCGTTTACGTGATGCACCTATAAGAAGCGGAAGGCCAAGCTTGTCGAATGCTTCAAGATTCTTCAGCAGTTGCCAGTTCTGGTCCCCCGATTTCGAAAAGCCCAGGCCCGGATCGACAATCAGTTGCTCCTTTTTCACACCCGCGGCAATAAAGTCGTCCACAACCTGTTGGGTTTCAGCCACCACGTCGGCTACCAAATCGTCATAATCGGTCAGCGCGTCCATGGTCTTAGAGTTACCGCGGTTATGCATCACAACATAGTGGGCACCGGTTTGGGCAATCAGCTCGGGCATTTCGGCCTCATAATTGAGCCCCGAGACATCGTTAATCATGACCTCACCGTATTCCAGTGCAGCACGAGCAGTCTGGGTGTGCCGGGTATCGACCGATACGTACACACCGGCCTTTACCAAGGCCTCCACAACAGGCAGAATCCGGGCTTGTTCTTCCTCTGGGCTAATTTCCTCGGTCCCCGGGGCCGTGGATTCCCCACCGACGTCGATAATGTCAGCACCGGCATAATGCATCCGCAACCCGTGATCGATGGCCTTGGAAGCAGCCAAGTTTTCCCCGCCGTCGGAAAATGAATTATCGGTCACGTTCAGGATGCCCATGACCAGGGTGCGATCGGTTGGCAAATCCGTAAATGTTTTACGCGTCGCTTTACGAATCACCGATAGGGGGCCCGTAGCCGGACCGGTTCCTGGGACAGCTCCAATAGACATGGGGAAATCCTTCCTCGTAGACAAACCTCTGCCGGGCTTAGTGTACCCCGGCGTTAAGAATCAGACTCATGGCCTCATTACGGGTCGATGGCTCACGCAACTGACCGCGCACCGCCGATGTGACCGTCTTTGCATGTGGTTTTTGTACCCCGCGCATCGACATACACATGTGCTCCGCCGAGATCACCACGATGGCCCCGGCCGGATCCAAGTGGCCCATAATTGCCTCAACAATTTGGGTCGTCAGACGTTCTTGTACTTGCGGACGACGCGCATAGAGTTCCACCAGCCTCGCCAGCTTGGACAACCCGGTTACTTTGCCCTCAGCCGAAGGGATATACCCGATATGGGCTTTCCCGTGGAATGGCACCAGGTGATGCTCACACATCGAATAAAACTCGATATCTTTGACCAACACCATTTCTTCATGCGAAATGTCAAAAGTGGTGCCCAAAAGTTCGGCCGGATCATGGGCTAGTCCGGCAAAGAATTCCTCATACGCCCGGGCCACCCGTGCCGGGGTGTCGATTAGACCCTCACGATCTGGGTCCTCTCCCACGGCCAACAGAATCTCGCGAACCGCAGCTTCGATTCGGGGATGATCAAACATTTAGCGCTCCTGCTCAGCACCGCGGGAGACGTCGTCGACGTCGTCTGTGGTATCTGTTGGGGTATCAGAGTACCTGGGTTTATCGGTGGCCGTTCCCGCTGGCATCTCAACCGGCGGGATTTCCGATACCGGACGGTCCTGATGAAACAACCAGGTATCGCGGGGCGCATATTTACGCACGTTGGTAAAAATTTCCGCCAACTCGTGACGATTCAAGGTTTCCTCTTCCAATAACCTGGCGGCCAAGTTATCCAGAATGTCCCGGTTTTCGGTCAAAATCCAGTAGGCCTCCCCGTGGGCGGTGTCCATCAGCTTGCGGACCTCTTCATCCACCACAAACGCCAGCTCGTCGGAGAAGTCTCGTCCCGAAGCCATTTCACGACCTAAAAACGGCTCATCGTCGGCAGAGCCCAGTTTCACGGTCCCCACCCGGGCCGACATACCGTACTCGGTTACCATCTTTCGAGCAGTTTCAGTTGCTTTAGTAATGTCGTTGGACGCGCCCGTGGAAGGATCATGGAAGACAACTTCCTCAGCCACTCGGCCGCCCATCGCGTAGGCCAACTGGTCCAACAGCTCGTTTCGGGTCACCGAATATTTATCCTCTTCTGGTACCACCATGGTGTATCCCAAAGCCCGACCACGCGGCAAAATCGTGACCTTTGAAACCGGGGCCGAATGATTCAGTCCGGCAGCAACCAGGGCGTGACCACCCTCGTGATACGCGGTAACTTTACGTTCATGATCATTCATCAACCGGGTACGTTTTTGCGGCCCCGCCATCACCCGGTCCACCGCTTCATCCACCGCACGATTATCAATCAGATGCGCATTGGAGCGTGCCGTCAATAATGCTGCTTCGTTGAGCACATTGGCAAGATCGGCACCTGAAAAGCCCGGGGTACGCTGGGCGAGTCCGAACAGGTCAATATCTTCAACCAACGGTTTGCCCTGGGCGTGGACCTTCAAAATCTGCAGTCGGCCTTCCAACGACGGCGCCTCAACGGGCACCTGTCGATCAAAGCGACCCGGACGCAACAACGCCGGATCCAACACATCCGGGCGGTTGGTTGCGGCAATCAGAATGACATTGGTGTTTTCGTCAAAGCCATCCATTTCCACTAACAGTTGGTTCAGCGTTTGCTCTCGTTCGTCATTGCCGCCACCAACACCGGCACCACGATGACGACCCACCGCATCGATTTCATCAACAAAAATTATGGCCGGGGCATTCTTTTTTGCCTGCTCAAAGAGGTCTCGTACACGCGAAGCACCCACACCAACAAACATTTCAACAAAATCGGAACCCGAAATTGTATAGAACGGCACACCGGCCTCCCCGGCCAATGCTCGAGCAATTAGTGTCTTACCAGTACCGGGAGGGCCATATAGCAATACACCGGTCGGGATTTTTGCCCCGACTGCTTTAAACTTCTCCGGCTCGGTCAAAAATTCTTGAATTTCGTGCAGCTCCTCGACAGCCTCGTCTGCACCGGCAACATCTTTAAAGGTCACCTGCGGAGTGTCCTTGGACATAAGTTTGGCCTGCGATTTACCAAACTTCATCATTTGGCTGCCGCCACCCTGCATGCGGGATAGGAAGAACCAGAACAACAACGCTATCAGGATGAACGGAATTAAAAAGCCCAACATCGACAATAGCCAGTTAGACTTCACCGGCTCGTCGGTGTAATCGTCCAGATCCGATTCTGCGATTGTCGACGTCACAGTCTCGGCACGGTCCGTTGAATAAAAGAAATGTACCTGCGTACCCAGGTTGCGGTCTTCATGAACATAGTCGTCCTGCAGCGTTAGGTCGACTCGATGGTCATTATCATCAAGCATCGCCTGGGTTGCCTCATCGTCCTGCAGCAGTTCAATACCCACTGAAGTGTCAACGCGGTTCGACGACGAACCTGACAATACCGGCACGATGAGCAGTAACGCTAATACTGCCAGGACGATCCAAATGATCGGTCCTTTAAAGATGTTCTTGGCTTTCACCCTTCTAAAGGTACCTGGTTCGTCAAGCATTGATCACTACGTCTCATTTCCTTTCGCAATCGGTGGAAGGTTTTCGGCCTTACCGGCACCTACCTGGAAGTTATCCACAATTGCGGTGGCCGCGGCTGTATTCAGTCTGTGGAAGCACCAAACTAAGGACAAGCCTCAAGATGAAAGGAGGTACGCGATATGCCCACACCACTGGATGCTACAACCGAAAAACAACACCAGGACGACGCCGTCCTGCCGGAGCCAACCGAAACTCAACGGCTTTTTCCCAGCTACGCCGCAACCGTACAAAGGTTACGTCAACGTTTCGGGGACTCCCTCAAAGACATGGACCCCGGCGAACTGCTGGCATTGCAATCATTGGTTAACGAGCAGTTAGAGTCCACACCAACACGGCAGCTGGTCCCCTCAGCTACTGAAACCGATGATGACACCCTAACGCTGGGCGAAGTCTCGCGAATCGCCGAAGAAAACCATCGTCGCTTTTACAATTTCCAATGTCGATTAGCCATGCTGTTGGAAGGATGGTTTGAAACAGCCGAAGCTCGCAGCGCAACGTTAGCTCATAAAGGTAATACGCCATTCAAAAATGCCCGCGACTTTCAGGCCAGACTCTTGGGGATCGATGTGACCGAAGTGGATCGTCGGATGCGAATCGCAAGCGCCAACCCCGCAAAACCCGGCGCCTCAAAAACTCGGGCGGTCAAAATCCAGCGTGCTATGGCTGACGGAAGGATTGATCCGTCGTCGGCAAACTTTATTATCGATCGTCTGCGTTCGATCCGAGCCTCTGCCAAACGTGCTGGCTCAACAGACAGCCAAGCCGGTCAACTGGCGGCTACCAAGGAGGGCGAGTTTTTGGCCAAGGCGCTGCATGCCTCGCCTTCCGAAGTGCGCAAATTCGCAGACCGGGTGAAACGCAGCACCAATCGCCAATTCACAAAGCCTGGAACGCGGTTAACTCCTAAACAACTGCAATACGAGGAAGGATTGCGATTTATTTCTCCGCTGGGTGATAACCATGTTCGCCTTGACTGGGTTATGACCAAGTGGCAGTACAAACACGTGCTAGAACGATTACGACAGCAGATCAATAATCTTCGAACCCAGTTATCACGGATTCATGAAGAACCCAGTAGCGATACCAAACGACAATCCGGTGCGGAGCGCATCACGCCAGCCGATGCCGAGTATGACATACCGATGCTGTACGATAATCGCACAGCTGCACAGCGGTGGTCCCATTTCGTGTTAGATATTTTAGAAACAGGTCTTGTACTGACCAGTTTCGACTCCGGGCTAGCCCAGGAGACTATCAATACAGAACACGCCGAAGATGTTGCGCCCTCCGGGGCAGTCATTCCTGGTCTCGGACAGCTGGTCAATGTGTCACCCAGTGTGACCGTTGGGCTACAGTACGCCGATTTAGCCGGTACGTACCTAGATTTCGGTTCAGACGACCCGAACGTCAAAGCAGAAATTTCAGCGCTTATAGAAGGTCGGAAGGCTTTCCCTGAACTCTACGATTACGAAAATATGGGCATGGACTGGGCCACACTTCGCCAAATATCGTGTAATGCATCAATCATCCCGGCTGTGCTTAATTCTAAAGGTGAGCCTCTCGATGTCGGGCGAGCGCAACGATCCTTTCCAATAAGTATTCGTCGGGCCGTAATTTTACGCGATGGCGGATGCGCATACCCAAGCTGCCACATGCCACATATGCTTTCGGACATCCATCACATCGTTCACTGGCAAAATGGCGGCTCGACCTCGTTAGATAACGCCGTCATGCTATGCCGATTCCACCACAACATTATTCATCAGACCAAAGTGAAAGTGCGCCTCAATGAGAACCAATTTCCTGAATTCCTACTGGAACCCAACGCCCAGCAGGAGGCTTGGCTGCGTAACATCGTTCATCGGGGAACATAAATGAGTCGAGCCCGATGCACTAGGGGCCCGCGGTGAATTAACATCGGGCCACCACCCGACGATCACACTTTATTGGTAAACGTGTGGCGCCAGCGTGCCAAGCACATCAAGGTTGCGATATTTCTGGTCAAAATCTAGCCCATAACCGACTACGAATTCGTTCGGAATATCTCGGCCGATATATTTGACGTCAATGTCTACAGCCAGAGCCTCTGGCTTTCGGAGCAATGTCACAATTTCTACCGAAGCAGGTCCACGCGATTCGAGGTTAGTTTTCAGCCAAGACAGTGTTAGTCCCGAGTCGACAATATCTTCCACGATCAACACGTGACGGTTCATGAGATCTTCTTCGAGATCTTTGATGATTCGCACCACGCCGGAGGATTTTGTTCCAGATCCATAAGAAGATACAGCCATAAAATCCACTGTTACGTGAGTCTTCATAGCTCTGGAGAGATCAGCCATAATCATCAATGCGCCTTTGAGCACACCAACCAATAAAACTTCTTTGCCTGCATAATCCCGATCGATTTTGGCGGCAAGGTTCTGGACGATTTCGTCGATTTCCTCACGGCTGAGTAGCACTGATTCTAAATCATCTGAAACGTCTTCGGCCTTCATGGTCACTCCTCGTAGTGTCAGATTATTCGCTCGGATGTGAACGGATAACTAATAGTTTTGCATATTCTTCAGCATCTTTTTTGCGGTAGACACTCAGATGTCCCTCTAACTGAATCGGACCGGCCGATGAGGCCTTACCCACCGGTGGCCACACTAGTGTTTGGACCGCAGCTAATCGCTCCGCCGATGGTGTTGGGGCACCAAAATGTTGTACTGCAAGGGCTACAACACGACGCAGAATCGCTGGTTGCAACTTTTGTAGTTGCCGCAAAGGGAACTCTATGCATTGCTGCCCTTCAACGCCAAGCGAATGATAGGTTTGTTCTGCCAGCTGTTCAAGCACGGCAGTATCATCAGCGGCGAGCGCGGCCGTCGTCACCAATCCCGAAAACACCCCGGGGCCCAAACCCGTGTCCGGATCCAGCAGAGCCGGTAATAGATGTTGACGAACCCTGATACGGGCTATGGAATGTTCCTGGTTCATCGGATCTTCAAAGTACTGTATGCCAGCCCAGGCGCAAATCGCTTCTGTATCCTTACGAGTTAAATCTAAAAGCGGGCGACCGATGTGGATAGGCTCGTGCCCTGCTATCTTGTGGGTTCGCTGTTTTCTGATGCCAGCAATGGAACGCAAACCTGAGCCCCGGGCCAAGCCTAAAAGTACCTGTTCAGCTTGATCGTTAGCCGTGTGAGCAGTGAGCACACCGGCGGCTTGCATTGTGGTTGCTAATTCCACGAAAGCGGCATACCGGGCACGTCTTGCTGACGCTTCAAGGCCCTCACCGTGATCGCGGATTTCCAAAGCACATGTTGCCACCGGCTCTAATCCCAAACCACGGCAGAGGACTGCGGTAGCTCTTGCAACCTCGGCTGTTACTTCTTGTAGTTGATGGTCCAACACAATCGCCCCAAAAGGCGTGCCTGTGACGCGTTGGGTTTCAGCAGCTAAAACCGCTAGCGCCAAAGAATCGGCACCACCGGAAACAGCTACTGCTATTGGATGTGTCGTTGTATCAGTATCGTTGTGCCACTGGGTTGCAAAGGTTTTTAATGCGGCGATGCCGTTATGCATGGCTGCCGGCCAGGCGCTTTTGGGTGGCCACTGTGGGGGGCCTTGCGGCATGTGAGGCTGAGAGTTCGGGTTCGTCACTTTAGTAATGCGGGCAGACTTAACCCAACACGCGGGAAATCCACGCGTCGGCGTCGGTTAGTTCCTCAGCGGTCGGCAAATGTTCAGGCTTTTGCCACACCACATTGAATTGTTCTATGCCAACCTGGTCTACCACGGCTGAGACAAAGGACTGGCCTTTCTTATATTGTTTCGCTTTTGCATCGAGCCCAAAAATTTTGCGCAATAGTTGTCCAAACCATTTGAATTTCGATGAGCGTGCATCAAAACGTTCCCGGATTTCTTTGACACTAGGTACTAGTCCCGGATCAACGGCATCCATGATGACGTTAGCGTGTCCTTCAAGTAACGACATGACCCCGGTGATTTGGGCTTCTAGGCTTTTAACGCGTTCAACTTTTTGGTCACGGGTAAGCTCGCCTTCGGCTTCAGGCGCAAGGTTTGTCAAAAGGAATTCTGTGGCGATATCCAGTACGTGGTCGGCTAACCAGGGGGCCTGAGCAAATTGTGCCACGTGGGTGAGTTCGTGCAGGCTGACCCAAAAGCGAAAATCATCAGCGGGCAGCCCCAGCTCATCGCGAATCATCATCACATTCGGGGCCACCAACATGAGCCGTGGGCTGGTCCCACTGGCCTTGGCTTCATATGGTTCAAACTGGCCCAATACCTTGGTGGACAAAAAGGCTAGTACTGACCCAACCTGGGCACCAGAAAAGGCTGCCGGGGCTGATTTGCCGACGCTTTTTACAAGGTCGGGGTTCTTGTCGGCCAACCGGTTAAATGCTGGTTCTAACATGACCTGAAGTGATGCGGCGTTAACAGTGATCCATCCTGGCCGGTCAACCACGAGAATGTTGACGTCGTCTGCGACCGTTATCTCATCCCAGTGTGCCACGGCGGGTAACTTGCTAAGGCTCGCCACATGCTGGGCCGCAGCGTGTACGGCAGCACGCAAGCCTTCGGCTTCCACGATGGCATCGGTTGCGGGCACGCGTGGTCCGGGTGGGGTTAACTTGCGTCCGGTAGCAGCAGCGACGTCCTGATTAAAAATTTGCATGTGTCCATCCCATCACGTTCAATCGTTTTTACCAACGACGGGGTTAATTACTTTCCACTGCAGTTACAGTCGGTTAATGCTTCGATTAGGCCATCCTGCTCATCCCGGGCCCCGGCGTAATCTTGTCCGGCACCGGTGGTATTTACTCCAAACCAGAGCGTTCGTCCATCATCGGTGACGGTTAATCCTACGTTAGAATTTGCCACTTCTAGAGTGCCAGTTTTGGATCGCACGATTCCGGAGTAGGGGGCTTGATCCATGCGTTGCTGCATAGTCCCGTCATAACCTGCGATGGTCAGCGAGTGGAGGATTGGACGCAGGTGTTCCTGGGCCAGAATCACTTCGTAGAGCTGCATTATTGAGTTCAGGGTGGCATGATTATTTGGCGATAGCCCACTGTTATCAACGAATTCGAGAGATTCGGTGGAAATCCCCAGTCCTTCTAAAGTGTCCATGGTGGTATTGGTGGAGCCTTCAAAGTTTGGGGTGTTATCGGCTGCTATAGCAGCTTCACGTCCAAACATTTCGAGCAGCATGTTGTTGGACTGTTTCATGGCAAACTCAAGTTGTTGTCCAAGTGGTGCGGAACGAACTTCGGCGGCGGTTTCAATGTCGCTGGGTTGGTCCAGTTGACCGGAATAGCGGAACTCGATGTCAAACCCCTCAGCGGCTGCTAGGTCGGTGAGCCGTTGAGCAAATGCCCCACCGGCGTAGCTAGCGCCGTCTTCGACTGCTGTGTTGTCGTAACTGGGGTCGGAATAAAAACCGCCGTATGTGTTGAGCGGATAGATCGGTGAAACCCATCCTGAAGTCATCAGGCCGTCATTCCAAGTAGGGTGCACCCAGGGTTCGTCGTAGCGTGAGACATCGGCCCACACGTCGATTGTTTGTTGGGGGTCAGCGGTGAGCTGGTTGGAAATTTCGTCCCAGGTTTTTTGAGCTAGATCACTGAGCCCGGCATAGCCCACCGTTTCACCGGTGCCTGCACCTGTGGACAACAGTCCATCTCCTCCACCGGTCAGTACCACCCCCAGTGCGGGGTCGTAACCGGCTGATGTGGTGAACCGGTGGTCGGCGCCTAGCTGGTCGAGTGCGCTGACGGCGGTGAATAGTTTGAGTGTGGATGCTGGCACTATGGGGTCGTCGCCGCCGTTATCGTAGAGGGTTTTTCCGGTGGCGACATCGGCCACCACCATACGGTTTTTGTATTCGGTCTCGTCCATGGCGTCGTCAAGTACGGTGGCCAGTTTGTCGTCGTCGGGCAGGGCTGCGTTGACGTTCACCAGTTCGGCGACATCATCGGCGGCCAGAGCGTCGTCGGTATGAGCGTCGTTATGCGGCTCGGGTGGGAAT
>Ga0209487_1000081_pt1 | contig 88252 bp, 84 predicted proteins | sample Poulit2012_FD_187524 | JGI IMG/M metagenome (GOLD analysis project Ga0209487, IMG submission 187524) | Agricultural soil microbial communities from Georgia to study Nitrogen management - Poultry litter 2012 (SPAdes) (version 2) | ecosystem: Environmental > Terrestrial > Soil > Agricultural land...
GTGTGGCGGCATCATCTTGCGCACCATCCGCTCTCTGGTCTCGTCACTGTATCGTGCCATGCATTCGCTCCTTGACGCCCCCAAAAGGTTAAATCAATGAAGCGGACATCTATCGTGACACAGGGGGTCTGATGTCGTAGCCTTCTACAGGGCCAGATGTAGCTGAAATCTGCTCAACTCGATCCGCAAGGGACTCTTTTCCTGCATAGAGAAGCCGGGCGCGCTCGTAATTCATAATGAGCTCCTCACCAGCCTCACCCAAGGCCTGGTTTCTTGCCTCGCGCTCCAGGTAATTGATCGCCACAGGGCTGCAAACCCTTAGTGGCTCAATTTGGGAGGTTTCGTAACCATCTGGTTTTGGCGGATCCTCTAGAATAGAAAGTATTTCTTCAACATCTGGAATCCCCGGTAAGATGTCGGAGTCTTTTATAAAGAGCTCCTGCATTTGTGGGTTTTTTCGAAGATGGTCAGAAACAGCTTCGGGAAGGAGCGAGCGCTGGTAGTTGAATCTCGGCTTATAGCCATTGATATAAGGAACACCCATTTCTATCAAAACAGCGCTGATGTTTTGATGTTTCATTTCAACTGAACCGTGAGTGCGATTATTTAGCTGTGTCAGCAATGCACGACGGTGCGCACTTTTATTGTACTTCCGGCCCGTCAATTCCAGTTCGAGCATGTGGAAATAATCCGCTACCGCTGCTTCAACCTCTGATTCTGACCAGCTTTTTCTCATACAGCACTCTCCAAATGAATCGGCCTGCGGCCGCTATTCGCTCTGAACCGTCGATTCAAGACCCGGCAAGAGCTTGGACATGCGCCGAGTTTACCAGGGTAGTATCAAGGCGTTGGTGGGTGGTTTTGGGAGTTGGTTTTCATGAGTGATTTGCTGGCTGGGGCTGCGCCGAAGGCGTTTTGTGTGTTCGAGTATCAATACCGCGATGCGTCGAATTACAAGGTGCACGGGGAAATTCTGCTGCAAGGCGTATTTTGTCCTGATGTTGAACAGCGTATTGCCGAGCGCTGCACGTTCACAAACGGTTTTGTGGCCGAGCAGCTGGGCATTCCCGTGCTTTACAAAGATCTGTACGCCTTGACCGATGGCCCCACCGAGGATGACTTGACCACCCATGAGTTTATGCGGCTGAGATCCGCCGAGAAAAAGGATCTGGAGGCGCTGAAAGTATGGGGCTCGGTAGACGAACTGGCGGCCCGCTTCGGCGCGGTGAAGTCATGGGATCACACGCTGTCGCCGCACGCCTGATTGGGGCAGCCGGTTCAGGGACGGAGCGTGAAGTTCTAAAAAGCGACTCGCTCATCAGCTTGCGAATCAAGCGGGGCGAAACCGCTTTTGGCTTGAGGCGCGCTGGCGCCAGCCAACGATAAACCCGATCTTGCGCAGCAAAAACGTGCCGCTGGATTCCATTATCAATGCCCATAGGCTTTGGGCACGGTCAGGCGGTCGATGAGGGGGGCGGTCATGTTCATGAGCAGGATGGCGAAGGCCAGGCCGTCGGGGTAGCCGCCCCAGCGGCGGATGACGAGGGTGAGGATGGCGACGCCGGCGCCGAAGATGAGTTTGCCGCGCGGGCTGGCGCAGCCGCTGACCGGGTCGGTGGCGATGAAGAAGGCGCCGAGCATGAGCGCGCCGGTAAACAGGTGCTCTACCGGCGACAGGTGGGTGCCGGGGGCGATCAGCCACAGGGGGGTGGCGATGACCAGCGTGGTGACGACAACGGCGGCGGGCACGTGCCAGCTGATGACGCGTTGGGTCATGAGCCACAGTCCGCCCAGGGCGGAGAAGGCGGCAATCCATTGCCAGCCGTGGCCGCCGGGGGCGCTGAAAACAGCCTGCTGGCGGATCTGTTCGACATCCAGGCCCTGACTGATGCCGGTGCTCCAGGCATCCAGCGGGGTGGCGCCGGTGATGGCGTCGAAATCGAGTGCGGCGGGCAATTGGCCGGTGAAGATGGTGTGCAGGGTGTCGGCCAGGCCCGGCAGGGCCGGTGAAACACCGCCGGGCAGCAGCCACTGGCTCAGCTCGGCCGGGAAGGCGATGATGACGGCGGCAAAGCCGACCATGGCGGGGTTGAACAGATTGTGGCCCAAGCCGCCGTACAGGTGCTTGGCAATGACGATGGCAAACAGCATGCCAGTGGCGGCCACCCACCACGGCGCCAGCGGCGGAATGCACAGCGCGAACAGCACGGCGGCAATGAGGGCGCTGCCGTCGGTGATGAAGGGTCTGAGAGGGCGCCGGCGCAGCTTGAGCATGGCGGCTTCGAAGCCCTGCGCAAAAACTGCGGCCAGCAGGATTTGTGCGATCACGCCCCAGCCGAAGAACCATGCCTGGGCGGCGGCTACAGGTGTCAGGGCGTACAGCACCTGCCGCATGACGGCGCCCACGCTGGTGGCGGGCGGCTGGTGGGGGGCGCCGGTCAATTCAGTCATTGTCGCGGGTTGGCTGGTCGGTGGGTGAGGCGGCCGGGGTGGCCGGCTTGGGTTTTTGGCGGGCGCGCGCAATGGCGGCCTCGATTTCATTTTTGGCGCTGCGGTTTTTGCGCAGCCTTTCCTCGCGCCGGCGGCGGCGCTCCAGGCGCTGTCGGCGTTCTTCTTCCAGCCGCTTTTCGCGCGCCTCAAAACGCCGCCGGGCCAGCTCGGCCTGACGCGCATCAAGCTGGCGGCGCACCAGCTCGTCCTTGCCGTGGCGGTAGTAGTCCACCAGCGGAATATGGCTGGGGCAGACGCTGGCGCACAGCCCGCATTCTATGCAGTCGGCCAGATGGTGGTCGGCGCTGTCTTCGTAGCGCCCGGCCTCGATGAGCTTGAACAGGGTTTGCGGCAGCAGGCCGGCGGGGCAGACGCGCACGCATTCGCCGCAGTTGATGCAGGGCATGGCCGGCTGTGTCGGGCGCGTTTCGGCCCGGGTGAGTGCCAGCAGGCAGTTGCTGCCCTTGTCAACGGCGATGCGGTCGCTGGTCAGAGGCGTGCCCATCATGGGCCCGCCCAGCACCAGCCGGGTGCAGGGCTTGTCGTAACCGCCGGCGGCCTTGATTAGATGGCTGAAGGGCGTGCCGATGAGCGCCAGCAGGTTGCGCGGTGTTTTTATGGCCGGCCCGGTGACGGTGACGATGCGCTCGATGAGCGGCAAGCCGTGGATGACGGCATCGTGGGCGGCGGCTGCGGTGGCCACGTTGTGCACCAGAACGCCCAAGTCCTGCGGCAGGCCGTCGTGGGGCACCTCGCGGCCGGTGAGCGTATGGACAAGCTGGCGTTCACCGCCCTGGGGGTAGGCGGTTTGGACCATGCGCACGCTCAGCTTTTCTTCAATGCCCAGGGCGCGGGCGTGTGTCCGCAGTGATTCTGCAATGCCCCGGGCGTGGTCCTCGACGGCCACGACAACATTGCGGGCGCGCGCCGCGTGGGCCAGAACCAGCGCGCCGGTCAGCACGTCTTCGGGGCGCTCTTTCATGAGCATTTCGTCGCAGGCAATCCAGGGCTCGCATTCGGCGCCGTTGATGATGAGGGTGTGCAGGGCGGGCCAGTCGCCGCGCAGCTTGGCGGCGCTGGGAAAGGCGGCGCCGCCCATGCCGGCCAGGCCGTGTGCGTGAAGATGGTCGATGAGCTCGTCGCTGTCGGCGCGATTCCAGTTGGGCAGCGGGGTGAGCGAATGCCAGCGCTCCCGGCCGTCGGGGACAAGAACAAGGGCGGGGCTTTGGCTGCCGGGCGGAAAGCTGACCGGGTGCGGGCCGATGGCCTGGATATGCCCCGATGTGGGGGCGTGCACGGGCACGCTGAAGTCGCTGGTGCCTTGGGTCAGCGGCTGGCCCTTGGCTACTGCGTCGCCGGGTGCGACCAGCTGCCGGGCTGCGTCGTTTTTGCCCTGCCCAAGGGCAATGAACAGCCGCTCGGGCAGGGGTGGGCGTATCAGCGGTCGGCGACAGCTGACCTGCTTGTGGCGCTGCATGCGCAGCCCGCCACGAAAGTGGTGCAGCCGGGTATTTTCGGCAGGGTTTTTCATTGACTGGCCTGCCGGCTCTTGTCGAGCGCCTGCGGCTGGGGCCAGCGCCACGGCTGGGCCAGCTCGACCATGTCGATGCAGTCCACCGGGCAGGGGGCCACGCACAGTTCGCAGCCGGTGCAGTGGTCTTCGATGACGGTGTGCATTTGTCGCTGGGCGCCAATGATGGCGTCCACGGGGCAGGCCTGGATGCACAGCGTGCAGCCTATGCAGCGGCTTTCGTCAATGACGGCCACCATGGGCGGCTTGTGTTCGCCAAACGATTCATCCACGGGCTTGGGTTCCACATCGAGCAGCTCGGCCAGCTTGCGCACGCCGTCCTCGCCGCCGGGCGGGCACTGGTTGATGTCGGCTTCGCCGTTGGCTATGGCCTGTGCATAGGGCCGGCAGCCGGGGAAGCCGCACTGGCCGCACTGGGTTTGGGGCAGGATTTCGTTGATCTGCTCCACCAGGCTGTCTTCATCGGGCGCCATTTTCCGGCCCAGCCACAGTAGCGTCAGGCCAATGGACAGCGCCATTGCGGTCAGTGTGAGTACGGCGATGAACATGCTGTCAATGATAGTGTCCGCCCAGCCGGGCGTGGGCACTTGATTGGGCGGCGTTACACCACATATTAGATTTGAGTGATAATGGTTTGGTCAACTGCAACTTTATGCCGAGGAGGCAATGATGGACAACACCCGGGAAACGACTCTGCCCATTGTGGAAATGGCCAGAAACAACAGCGAGTATCGCAAAATCGTCTGGACGGGCGAGCAAAGCCAGGTGGTGCTGATGGCGATTGAAGAAGGCGGCGAGATTGGCGGCGAGGTGCACGAGGGCCACGACCAGCTGCTGTGGTTTGTCGAAGGCGAGGGGCTGGCCCAGATCGGTGATGACGAAACGCCGGTCAAGGCGGGTGACATGAGCATTGTGGCATCCGGCGTGTGGCACAACTTCAAAAACACCGGCAAGGGCGCGCTCAAGCTGTATACCGTTTATTCACCTCCTGAACATTGAGTGGCCGGCCGGCTGCGGCCGGTCAGTGCTTTTCAATGTTTTGCCACCGCGGGCCGGAGCAGTTCTCCGGCCCGCTTTTTGGCGTTCAGTCGCCGCTTTCAGGCACGATGCGCAGGATTTTTCCATTGCTTTCGTCGGTGACCAGATAGATGAATCCGTCGGGTCCGGTTTTGACGTCGCGGATGCGCTGATCCATGGGCAGCCATTCTTCGGCGACCACGCGGTCATCGTCCATGACCAGCCTTGATACGCGCTGACTGCGCAGCCCGCCGACAAAGAAGTCGCCCTGCCATTCGGGAAAGGCATCGCCCCGGTAGATGTCCATGCCGGAGGGCGCGATGACCGGATCCCAGAAGTAAACGGGCTGTTCCATGCCTTCGGCCCGGGTCAGGCCGTCATACACTTCGCCGCCCTGGTATTCAATGCCGTATGAAATGGTGGGCCAGCCGTAGTTCTTGCCTGCTTCGGTGAGGTTGAGCTCGTCGCCGCCGCGCGGGCCGTGTTCCACGGTCCACAGGTGGCCGGTTTGCGGGTCTTTGACGGCCCCCTGGATGTTGCGGTGCCCCCAGGAAAATATTTCGGGCTGTTTGTCGTTGTCGTCGACAAAGGGGTTGTCGGCGGGCACTGAGCCGTCGAAATGCAGGCGCACCACCGTGCCGATGTGGTTTGAGGGGTCCTGGGCGTTTTGGCGTATGGCATCGCGCTGGCGGTCGCCCATGCCCAGCCACAGGGTGTTGTCGTTTTCAAACACGATGCGCGAGCCAAAATGGCCCTGTGAGTTCACCGCCGGCTGCTGGCTGAAGATGGTTTCAACATCTTCCAGCGCGCGGTGGTTGTCGCTCAGCCGGGCGCGCGCCAGCGCGGTGTTGTTGGTGCCGTCGTCATGCGGCTCGGCAAAGCTGAAGAAGATCAGGCGGCTGGACTCGAAGTCGGGGGCCGCGGCCACATCGAGCAGTCCCCCCTGGTTGCGGGCATCGACTTCGGGCAGGCCGTCAATCGGGTCGGAAAGCGTGCCGTCGGCGCTGACATGGCGCAGCCGGCCGGGGCGCTCGGTAACCAGCATGGAGCCGTCGGGCAGAAAATCCAGCGCCCACGGGTGCTCCAACCCTGTGGCCACGGTTTCCACCGTCCAGTTTTCGCTGGATTCGGGCAGGGGCGCGCGGGTTTGGCCTTCAAACGCCGGTTTCAGCTGGGGCGCTTCCCGGGGTGCGGTTTCGGCAGTCTGGGTGCGGGCATCGGCAGGCTCGGCGGTTTTTGTTTCAGCACTGCTGTCGCTGGCGGCAAGGGCGCTGGTGGCGCTGGCCGAGGGCGCCTGGGCGTCGGGGCCGCAGGCAATCAGCAGGGCGGAAACAAGCGGAATGATGAAAAGTCGTTTCATGGGTTTGCTCCACAAATACAGGGGGTTTCCGGGTTTATCGTAGCAGTTTGCTGTCTGTGCCCAGGGCGGCGCGCCGGTTTTTTACAGCTTGGCAAAGCCGGTAAAACCCATGAACGCCAGCGCCATGAGGCCGGCGGTAATCAGGCCTATGGGGGCGCCGCGAAAGCTTTGGGGCACGTCGCCCATGGCAATTTTTTCGCGCGCGGCGGCCATGACGATCAGCACCATGCCAAAACCCAGCGCGGCGCCAAAGCCGTAGAAGGCCGATTCCACCAGGCTGTGGCTTTCGCGGATGTTGAGCAGGGCCACGCCCAGCACGGCGCAGTTGGAAGTGATGAGCGGCAGGTACACGCCCAGCGCGCGGTGCAGCAGCGGGGCGCTGTGCCGGACATACAGCTCGGTGAGCTGCACCAGCGCGGCAATGACCAGAATCAGGGCGATGATCTGCAGGTATTCCAGCCCCAGCGGCTTGAGCAGCCACTGATTGACGACAAAGCTGGCCACGGACGCCAGGGTGAGCACAAAGGCGGTGGCGGCCGACATGCCAACCGCCGAGGACACGCTGTTGGATACCCCCATGAACGGGCACAGGCCCAGAAACTGGACCAGCACGAAGTTGTTGACCAGTGCGGCCGAGATGACGATGAGGGCCAGGCTCACGGGTATGCGGCGCCGCTGCGGCGTTACTTGATGCGCATGCCCGGCTGTGCGCCCGAGTCGGGGTCGAGCAGGTGCGGCTTGCCGTTGTCTTCGCTGGCGGCCAGGATCATGCCCTCGGAGACGCCAAAACGCATTTTGCGCGGCTTGAGGTTGGCCACCACCACGGTCAGGCGGCCGTTGAGCTCGTCGGGGCTGTAGTGTCCGCGCACGCCGGCCAGCACCTGGCGCTTGCCCAGCTCGCCGACGTCGAGATGAAGCCTGAGCAGGCGGTCGGCGCCGTCCACTTCCTCGGCCCGGTCTATGCGCGCCACGCGCAGGTCCACCTTGATGAAATCGTCAAAATCAATCATGTTGCTGTCCTGTTTTTTGTCTTCGCCCTGTTTGGGGCCGGCGCTGTCGCCCGCCCGTGCATCGGCTGTGTCCTGTTCGTCCAGGGACGCCTTGCTGGCGGCCAGCAGCTGGTCGAGCTGTTTTTCATCAACGCGCTGCAGCAGGGGCTTGAATTTGTTGATTTCATGGTTGAGCAGCGGCTGGTCCAGGCGGCTGAAATCATTCAGCTGGGCGTTGAGAAATTCGCCCGCCCTGTCGGCGGTCTGCGGTATGACCGGCCACAGCCAGGTCATGAGCTGCTTGAAAAGGTTGAGGGCCTGGGTGCAGATGGCCACCACTTCGCGCTCGCGGCCCTGCTCGCGAGCCAGTTTCCACGGGGCGTGGTCGTTGATGTAGACATTGGCTTCGTCGGCCAGCGCCATGATGCGGCGCACCGCGCGGTGGTAGCGGCGCTGCTCGAAGTCTTGCGCGATGCTTGAATGCTGATCTGCAAACTTTTGAAAAAGTTCGGGATTGTGCAGTTCTTCAGCCAGCCTGCCGTCGTTGAATTTGTGTATGAAGCCCGCCGAGCGGCTGGCGATGTTGACCAGTTTGCCGACCAGATCGGCGTTGACGCGGTAGCGGAAATCCTCGAGGTTGAGGTCGATGTCGCTGAGCCCGGAACCGAGCTTGCCGGCAAAGTAGTAGCGCAGGTAGTCGGGGTGGAGGTGGTCCAGCCAGGTGCGCGCCATGATGAAGGTGCCGCGCGACTTGGACATCTTGGTGCCGTTGACGGTCAGAAAGCCGTGGGCATGAACCCCGGTGGGGCGGCGCATGCCGGCACCCTCGAGCATGGCCGGCCAGAACAGGCAGTGAAAGTAGATGATGTCCTTGCCGATGAAATGGTGCATTTCGGTGTCGGTGTCGGGGTGCATCCATTCTTCAAAGTCCCAGCCGTGCTTTTCGCACAGCTCCATGAAGCTGGCCAGATAACCTATGGGCGCATCCACCCACACATAGAAGTACTTGTCTTCAGTGCCGGGAATTCTGAAGCCGAAATAGGGCGCGTCGCGGGTCACGTCCCAGTCGCGCAGTCCGTCGGCAAACCATTCATCGAGCTTGTTGGCCACTTCGTCCTGCAGGGTGCCGGAATGTATCCATTTTTTGAGGCTGTCGCTGAAGGTCGACAGGGTAACAAAGTAGTGTTCGGTGTCTTTCAGTTCCGGCTTGACGCCCGACAGCACCGAGCGCGGATCGATCAGGTCGGTGGGGTTGTAGGTGGCGCTGCACACTTCGCAGGAGTCGCCGTACTGGTCTTGGGCGCCGCAGTTGGGGCAGGTGCCCCTGATAAAGCGGTCGGGCAGGAACATGCTGCGTTCACTGTCGTAAAACTGCTTGATGGTGCGCGCACTGACCGCGCCGTAGTCCTTGAGCGCTGCCCAGAAGCGCTCGACCAGCTTGCGGTTGGTGTCGGTATGCGTGGACGAGAAATTGTCGAAGGACAGCGCAAAGTCGCTGAAATCCCTCAGGTGCTCGGCATGCATGCGCTCGATGAGTTCTTCGGGGCTGATGTTGTCTTTTTCGGCACGCAGCATGACCGGCGTGCCGTGGGCATCGCTGGCCCAGGCAAAAACAACTTCGTGGCCCATGGCGCGCTGGAATCTGACCCAGATATCGGTCTGGATATATTCGAGCATGTGCCCCATGTGAATGGAGCCGTTGGCGTAGGGCAGGGCGGATGTGACCAGAATGCGACGCTTTGCGGTCATGGAATCTTTGCTTGTTTGCGTTTGGCTGAATGGGGTGATTATTGCACGTGCAAGCATCGGTTACGTGGCTGAATGATTTACGGTTGGCGCCCATGAACGAGTACAATAACGGTCCTGTTTTATTCATCAAGGCAATCCAGGCATGAGCAAAAAACTGCAGGATGAACTGAAGGCCCTGGTCGAGGGCATGGAAGACCCCAACACGGCCCGCCCGCTGGGCGATGCGGTGCGCGGCGTGGCGGTCCGGAAAAACCGCGCGGCGGTGGATATCAGGCTGAGCTATCCCGCAGCCGGCTGGCGCCGGGAGCTTGCGCGCCTGGTGACTGAAAGACTGCAGGCCAGTGGCGAGGTCAGCAAGGTGACGGTGGATATCGACTGGCAGATTCCGCAGCACGCCGTGCAGGGCGGCCTGAAGCCCCTTGAAGGCGTGCGCAACGTGATTGCCGTGGCGTCGGGCAAGGGTGGCGTCGGCAAGTCGACCGTCAGCGCCAATCTGGCGCTGGCCCTGGCGGCCGAAGGCGCGCTGGTGGGCATGCTGGATGCCGATATCTACGGCCCCAGCCAGCCGCGCATGCTGGGTTTGAAGGGGCGGCCCCAGACCACCGACAACAAACGTATTCTGCCCATGGAGGCGCACGGACTGCAGGCCATGAGCATTGGCGTTCTGGTTGATTCGGACCAGGCCATGATCTGGCGCGGGCCCATGGCCACGCAGGCGCTGCAGCAAATGGCCACCGACACGCTGTGGCAGGATCTTGACTATCTGATTATCGACCTGCCGCCGGGCACCGGCGATGTGCAGCTGACGCTGGCACAGCGCATTCCGGTGGCCGGTGCGGTCACCGTAACCACGCCGCAGGATGTGGCGGTGGACGACGTGCGCCGTGCGGCCGTGATGTTCAACAAGGTAAAGGTGCCCATGCTGGGCGTGGTCGAAAACATGAGCACGCACGTGTGTTCGAGCTGCGGACATGAAGACGCCATATTCGGCAGCGGCGGCGGCGAGCGAATTGCCGCCGAGGTGGGCGTGCCGCTGCTGGGCCAGCTGCCGCTGGATACGCAGGTTGGGCGCCAGACGGATGCCGGCACGCCCATTGTGATTTCCGACCCCGACCACCCGTCGGCCTTGCGCTTCAGGCAGATTGCGCGCCGCGTTGCCGGACGGTTGTCGACCCAGTCGCGCGAGGCGCGCATCAGAATGCCCAAAATCAAGATCATGGGCTAGGCCTGGGCCAGGCGCTTGCCCGCTGCGTTTGGCAATAAAAAAGATGAGCGCCTGAAGTTGTGCCCGGCGGATTGAGGCCCGGCTCGATCCGGTGTCCCGGCCGGATCGGGAGGGAGACGACGGGCCTTGCCGGCAGCGCCATGCGCCGCTGCTGTGTGCTGTCCGCCACCCCGACAGGAGCCTTCAGGCGCTCATCAAGTCAGGCAGCTCCAAACCAAACCTGCATGAATTACATCAGGGGGCTTCAGCCATCTACGCGCAGTTTGTCTTGAAAACGGCTCAGACGGACAGGCCGCCTGCTTGAAAGGGCGCCTGCAAGGACGCGGAAATGTGGTGTGCAGCTGTCTGCCTGCAGCATTGGGATGCGGGCGTCAGGCGCGCGGCAGGGTGACGCCGCGCTGGCCCATGTATTTTCCGGCGCGGTCGGCGTAGGACACCTCGCACTCCTCATCCGATTCCAGAAACAGGAACTGGGCCACGCCTTCGTTGGCGTAGATGCGCGCCGGCAGCGGCGTGGTGTTGGAAAATTCCAGCGTCACATGGCCTTCCCATTCCGGTTCCAGCGGGGTGACGTTGACGATGATGCCGCAGCGGGCGTAGGTGGATTTGCCCAGGCAGATGGTGAGCACGTTGCGCGGAATGCGGAAATATTCGACCGTGCGCGCCAGGGCAAAGGAATTGGGCGGAATGACGCAGACATCGCCGGTGTAGTCGACAAAGCTTTTTTCGTCGAAGGCCTTGGGGTCGACAATGGTGGTGTTGATATTGGTGAAAATCTTGAATTCATTGGAGCAGCGGCCGTCGTAGCCATAGCTGGACGTGCCGTAGGACACCACGTTCTGGCCGCTGGCATTGCGGCGCACCTGGCCGGGCTCAAAAGGTTCGATCATGCCGTGTTCTTCGGCCATGGTTCGAATCCAGCGATCGGATTTGATGGACATGCTTGTTGTTCCTGGCGACAAAGCTGCGCTTGCAACGAGGGCGTATTATTGCACGCACCCGCCCGGGTTTGGTTCATTCCTGTGGCGGCGGCTGCTGGATAAGCTCGGCGCTGGTGGTAAACAGCTGGTTGCCGCGCACCACTTCAAGCTCAAGCTGCGCTCCGGGCTCTGTGTCGGCAATGTGCTTCATCAGCTTGCGGGCGCTGTCAAAATTTTCGCCGTTGGCCGAAACCAGAATGTCGCCCGGCTGCAGGCCGGCGTTCCAGGCGGGGCCATTGCGGTGAATGCGAATGATGCGCGCCCCCGGCTGCAGGTTTTTCTCGGAAGCGATCTGAAGGCTGACATCGGCCAGTTCGGCGCCAATCCAGCCGCGCTTGACGCGGCCGTATTCAATGATCTGTTCCGTGATTTTGCGCACCACGGAAACGGGAATGGCAAAGGAGATGCCCTGGGCGCCGGTTTCCTGGCCCAAAGAGGCGCTGTTGATGCCCACCACCTCGCCGGCCGGGTTGATCAGGGCGCCGCCGGAATTGCCGGCGTTGATGGCCGCATCGGTTTGAATGAGGTTTTCAAACGAGGCCAGGTTGAGCGGCGCCCGGCCGGTGGCGCTGACGATGCCCATGGTGACCGTGTGGCTGAGCCCGAAGGCGTTGCCGATGGCCAGCACGACATCGCCGGTGCGCAGGTTGTCGTCATCGGCCAGGGTGGCCACCGGCAGGTCGTCCATGTCCACCTGCAAAAGCGCCAGATCGGTGGACGGGTCCGAGCCTATGATTCCGGCCTCGGCAATGCGGCCGTCCCACAGGGCGACAAGGATGTCGTCAACGCCGGAAATGACGTGGCGGGTGGTCAGCACCAGGCCGGTGTCGGAAATAATGACCCCGGAACCCAGCCCGCGGCGCGGGCGGGTGACCGTGCGGTTGCGATAAAGGTGGCTGAACAGCGGGTCGGAGAACTCGGAGCCCAGCGGCTCGGTTACCATGGTGCGTGTATAAATGCTGACTACAGATGGTGCTGTGCGGTTGACGGCATCGGAGTATGATGTCACCGGGCTGGCCGGTGCTTGCTGCCGGGCGGGTTGAAGCCACATCAGCACAAACGCAACGGCCAGGCCGATGACAATGAACTGCAGGGCAAAACTCAGGATGCGCATCATGACAAAAGGCAGGCGGTGTATTTGAGCAAGGATTGTAGGGGCCGGCTGCCCGCGCTGGTCCCTGATGCGGGCTGCAACATGTTGCAATGGCGGTTGCCAACTTCATTGCCAACCATCGAAAACGAAGCATACCAGCCCGCGATTGAGTATTTGTTTAATTTTTCGCTAAAATAGAAAGCTGCTATTCTGTCGCGGAACTGTATTGCAAGGGTTCAAGGCTGCGCAAACAAGCGTCTGGCGCTGAACCAGGGGTTGGTGCCGGGCGCCGGTTTATCAGGTTTTTCGTGCGCTGCGATGCTGATGTAACAACAATATTCTGTTTTTGGGAGAGTTTCATGTCCGAAACCGATTCGCTTGCCTCCATCCAGCCGCCGGAGGACCCCGGCCGCCGCCGTCTGCTGACCTGGACGACGGGTGTGGTTGGCGCAGTGGGTGCCGGCTTTGCGCTGTGGCCGTTTGCCGCATCATGGAAGCCCAGCGCCAAGGCTCGCCTGATTGGAGCGCCGATTGAGGTCAATATCAGCGAGCTGCAGCCCGGCCAGATGCTGCGGGTTGTGTGGCGCGGCCAGACCATCGGCATTCTGCGCCGCAACGAGCGCATGCTCAACGACCTGCCGAGGCTGGACGACAAGCTCGCCGACCCGGATTCCAAGGTGGTTTCCCAGCAGCCCGAATACGCGCAGAATACGGCACGGGCCATTCGGCCTGAATACCTGGTACTCAATCTGCACTGCACTCATCTGGGCTGCATACCCAACCTGCTGCCCGAAGCCGAGGCGCAGTCATTCGATGCCCAGTGGCGCGGCGGGTTCTTCTGCCCGTGTCACCGGTCGAAATTTGACCTGGCCGGCCGGGTGTATCGCGGCGTGCCGGCACAGCTGAACATGCTGGTGCCCCCCTATCACTTTATTGACGACAGCAATGTGATGATCGGTGTCGATCCCGAAGGAGCAGCTTGATCATGTCCAGATTCGTGAGCGGCATTAGAAAAAATGCACAGGCGGTGGGCGACTGGGTCGATGCGCGCTTGCCGGTCAGCAAGACCTGGCGCGAGCATCTGAGCGAGTACTACGCGCCCAAAAATTTCAACTTCTGGTATTTCTTCGGCTCGCTGGCCATTCTGGTGCTGGTCAACCAGCTGCTGACCGGTATCTGGCTGACCATGTTCTACACGCCCAATGCCGAAATGGCGTTCAGCTCGGTCGAGTTCATCATGCGTGATGTCGAGTGGGGCTGGCTGATTCGCTACATGCATTCCACCGGCGCCTCGTTTTTCTTCATTGTGGTTTATCTGCACATGTTCCGAGCGCTTTTATACGGCTCGTACCGCAAGCCGCGCGAGCTGATCTGGGTGCTGGGCGTGTTCATTTTGCTGGTGCTCATGGCCGAGGCCTTCATGGGCTATGTGCTGCCCTGGGGCCAGATGAGCTACTGGGGTGCGCAGGTCATCATTTCGCTGTTTGGCGCCGTGCCGTTTGTGGGCGATGTGCTGGTGGAGTGGATACGCGGCGACTACATGATTGCCAATGCCACGCTCAACCGCTTTTTTGCCCTGCACGTGGTGGCGCTGCCCATTGCCCTTTTGGGGCTGGTGGTGCTGCATATCGTGGCGCTGCATGAAGTGGGCTCCAACAATCCCGACGGCATCGAAATCAAGGACAAGCTGGACGCAAAGGGGCGCCCGCTGGACGGCATCCCGTTCCATCCCTATTACACGGTCAAGGATCTGTTTGGCGTCGGGTTTTTCCTGATGATCTTCGCCTTCATCATTTTCTTTGCGCCCGAATTCGGCGGGTTTTTCCTCGAAGCCGACAACTTTGTTCCGGCCGACCCGCTGGTCACCCCCGAGCATATTGTGCCGGTGTGGTACTTCACGCCGTTCTACGCCATGCTGCGGGCAGTGCCCGACAAGTTCTTCGGCGTGGTCACCATGGGGGCCGCCATCTTTGTGCTGTTTTTCCTGCCGTGGCTGGACCGCTCGCCGGTCAAGTCGCTGCGCTACAAGGGCTGGCCAAGCAAGATCATGCTGGCGCTGTTCGTGGTTGCTTTTGTTCGCCTGGGCATGCTCGCGCTGGGTGACGGTACGCCGATTCAGACCTTCGAATCGCGCGTCTGGACGGTTTATTACTTTGGGTTCTTTCTGGTGATGCCGTTCGTGACCAGGCTTGAAAAAACAAAACCGGAACCGGAGCGGGTGACATCGTGAAGAAATTTGCAGTGATTTTTACAGCGGCTGTCTGGCTGGTATCCGGCGCCGCAGTCGGCGACGCGGGCCAGCTGGACAGCGCCGGTGCCAACGTGTTTGACACGGCATCGGTGCAGCGCGGCGCATCGTATTACGTCAACTACTGCCTGGGGTGTCATTCCCTGCAGTACATGCGCTACAAGCGTCTGAGCGAGGATCTGGACCTGACCGAAGAGCAGGTTGAGTCGCTGCTGATGTGGGGCGATCAGGAGATTGCCGATGCGATGACGTCCAACATGGATGCGGACGAGTCGGAAGAATGGTTTGGCATTACGCCGCCCGACCTGTCCCTGACCGCGCGTTCGCGCGGCGTCAACTGGATTTATACCTACTTGCGCAGCTTTTATCTGACCGATGAAGGCTGGAACAACACTGTGCTTGAAAATGCCTCCATGCCCCACGTTTTGTGGGAATTGCAGGGCACGCAGCGCGCCATTACCGACTCCTGGACGGACGAGGAAGGCGCGGAACACGTCAGGGTCGCGGATCTTGAGCTGGATGAGCCGGGTCTGATGGAGCCGGTTGAATACGACAGCATGGTTCGTGACCTGGCGGCTTTCATGCATTACGCCTCCGAACCCAGCATTCTTAAGCGCAAGAGTCTGGGAATCTGGGTTTTGCTGGTTCTGGCGGTATTCACATTCCTGTCCTGGCTGCTGTACAAGGATTATTGGCAGGACGTGAAACAGTGATTGCGCAAGGTCGTATCAGACTCTTTACAACTTTGGCAATCAATGGAGTAACGCATTCATGATGGCTTTGTATTCGTCAGAAAACTGCCTGGACTGTCACCGCGTCCGTTTCGTGCTGGCTGAAAAGGGAATCAACGTGGAAATCATTCACGTTGAGCAGGACAGGGCAGCTTCTGCCGATTTGGCTGAACTCAATCCATACAGCGAAACCCCGACGCTTGTTGACAAGGATCTGAAGCTTTACGGGACCTGGGTGGTGACCGAGTATCTTGATGAGCGTTATCCGCACCCGCCCCTGATGCCCATAGATCCGCTTTCACGGGCCTATCTGCGCCAGATCATGTATCGCGTCCAGCGTGACTGGATCGAGCCGGCGCGCATCATTGAAACGTCCACCGGCAAGAAAAAGGTGGCCACGGCAAAGAAGGAACTGAATGAAAGCCTGATCAGCTCCGACGAGCTGTTCGGGCTGCAGCCGTATTTGCTCAGCGAGGAGCTGACGCTGGCCGATTGTGTTGTCGCCCCGCTGCTGTGGCGCCTGCCGGCCTACGACATCAAGCTGACGGCCAAGGACATTCCGAACACATTCCGCTACATGCAGGATCTGTTTGCCCTGGATTCATTCAAGCGCAGCCTGACCGAAGCGGAACGCCTGATCAGGGAAAGCTAGGTGCCGGACATGCTTTCAAGTCGTCCCTACCTGCTGCGCGGCGTCAACGAGTGGATCATAGACAGCGGTTTGACGCCGCATTTGCTCGTTGATGCCGGGCATCCCGGCCTGCAGGTTCCGCCCTCCAGCATTCGGGACGGGCGCGTGGTGCTCAACATATCACCGACCGCCGTGCGCGATTTGATCATTGACAACGAAATGATCACCTTTGTGGCCCGCTTTGGCGGAGTGTCGCAGGCGATTACCATCCCCATGCCGGCGGTCATGGCCGTGTATGCGCGTGAAAATGGCCGCGGCATGATGTTTGCCGATGAAGATGATCAGGGCCACCAGGAGCCGGCAGCCGATCCCGGCTCGGAAAAGCCCGACGACAATGGCGGCTCCGGCAGGCCGCGGCCTCACCTTAAGGTGGTCAAGTAGCGCAGGGGCGAATGGCTGCGTACAGCGCGGCCCGGTCGTTCAGCGGGGTTCAATCAGGCGGCTGCCGTCCTCAAGTTCACCCCAGATGCGCACCAGACTCCGATCGACCATGGTCAGTCCGCCGCGCCGCCGTCCGGTTCCTTCCAGGCTGAACTCAAAGCGATAGCGTCTTTTAAGGCGCAGGCCGTGACGGGTGCGCGTCGGCCACAGCGACCGTAGCGCAACCGTCTGGTCGAGCAGCTGCCATTCCTGGCGCTGGCAGAACTCCCGCGCCGCGCGGTAGGCCTGTTCGCGGGCATTGACCGCCGACAGCCACACCACAACAGCCATTGCCAGAACAAGCAGGGCGCCAAGCCCGCTTTCCAGACCCGTCATCTGCGCGCTCGCAAAAGAACATAGACTGCACCGGTGCCGCCATCATTGGGCGGCGCCGACGTGAAGGCGGCCACGCGGTCGTGGCGGCTGAGCAGGCGGGCGCACATGCGCTTGAGCCGGGGCCCGGCAGGGCCCGAGCGCAGGCCCTTGCCGTGAATGATGCGCACGCAGCGGACGTGCCGGCGTTCGGCATCCTCCAGAAAATGCTTGACGGAAGCGGAGGCCGCGCTGATATTCATCTGGTGCAGGTCCAGCTCGTCCTGTACGCGCCAGTGCCCGCGGCGCAGCTGTTTCAGAATGCGTTTTTGCAGGCCGGGGTGCACGTGGCTGATTTCTTCTCCGGTTTCAACATCAGAAAAATCCAGCGGCCCGTGAGCCAGGGTTTCCATGACTTCGGCCTCGCTGCGCCTGGTTTGCGCAGCTTCAGGACGGGGCGGTCGCGGGCGGGAAGGGTCGCGTTCGCTGCGAACCCTGCGCACGGCGCCCACTGCAGAGCGAAAAAGATGGCGGTCACTGTCGTCTTTCATGGCCCGTCCTTGCAATCAGTTCTCCAATGCGTTCGCGCAGGGCATACAATCTGGCCGCGCTTCCTTTATAGTTGAGCATTTAGGGTACCGCTTCAAGCATGCATATTCTCGTTTCCAATGATGACGGGCTGGACGCGCCCGGTATCAGCCTTTTGTCCGAGCGGCTGGCGCAGCAGTGTGATCGCGTGACGGTGGTTGCGCCGGACAGGGACCGGTCGGGCGCCAGCAACTCGCTGACCCTCGACAGGCCCATTCGGGTTGAAAAGCAGCGTGATCGGGTGTTCAAGGTTTACGGAACGCCCACCGATTGCGTTCATATTGCCATTACCGGCCTGCTTGGCGATGAGCCGGACATGGTGGTTTCAGGCATCAATGCCGGCGGCAACCTGGGCGATGATGTGTTGTATTCCGGCACCGTGGCGGCGGCCATGGAGGGACGCTTTCTGGGCCTGCCCGCCATGGCGGTATCGCTGGTGTACGCCAGCGATGCCGATGCGCCCACGCATTACGAAACCGCTGCCCGGGCGGCGCACATCCTTATGGACCGGCTGCAAAGGCGCCCGCTGCCGGCCGACACCATTTTGAATGTCAACGTGCCCGACGTCCCGTGGCAGGACGTGCGCGGATTTGAAAGCACGCGGCTGGGACACCGCCACAGGTCCGAAGACGTGATTCGGGTTGAGGACCCGCGCCGCCGGCCGTTTTTCTGGATAGGGCCGGCCGGCAGCGAGCAGGACAACGGGCCGGGAACAGACTTTCACGCCATCAGAAACCGCTATGTATCGGTCACGCCGATTCATGTGGACCTGACGCGTTATCAGGCGCTGGACGGGGTCAGCCAGTGGATCCAGGAACTCAACAGGGATTGAAAACAGACGTGGGAATGAGCCGTTTGAAGGGGCAGGCAGGGATAGGAATGACTTCGGAGCGCACCCGAAAGCGACTGATCGACCGTTTGCGAACCAAGGGCATTCACGACGAGCGGGTGCTTGAAGCCATGCTGGCCGTGCCGCGTCATCTGTTTGTGGACGAAGCGCTGGCATCGCGCGCCTATGACGACACGCCGCTGCCCATAGGGCGGGGGCAGACCATTTCACAGCCTTTTGTTGTTGCTCTCATGACCCAGGCGGTGATGCGCGACGAGCCGCTGGGCAAGGTGCTTGAAATCGGCACCGGCTCGGCCTACCAGGCGGCGGTGCTGTCCCACCTGGCCGACCAGGTGTTCAGCACTGAAAGAATCGGCGAGCTGCTGCGCAGCGCCCGCCAGAGGCTGTATCGGCTCGGGCTGCACAATGTCTACCTGCGCCACGCCGACGGCATGGAAGGCTGGCCTTCGCAGGCGCCGTTTGATGCCATTGTGGTGACGGCCGGCGGGCGCATACCGGCTGCGCTGTACGACCAGCTGGCAGTGGGGGGCGTGCTGGTGGCGCCCGAACAAAAAGCGGGTGGACAGGAGCTGGTGCGGATTGAGCGCACCAGCGAGGGGCTGCAGCGTCAGGAGCTGGGCGCCGTCAGCTTTGTGCCGCTGCTTGAAGGACTGGACTGACCGGGCCTTATGTTTCAAAGCCTGTATGATCGGGTGCTGGGCTGGTCGCGCCACCGCCACGCCCAGCGTTATCTGGCCGGCCTGAGCTTTGCCGAAGCCACGGTTTTTCCCATTCCGCCCGATGTCATGCTCATTCCCATGGTGCTGGCCGAGCGCGACTCGGCATGGCGCCTGGCCACGGTGACAACGCTCAGCTCCGTGCTGGGTGGGCTGCTTGGCTATCTGATCGGCTGGTTTGGCATTGAAACGGTGCTGCCCGTTATCGAGCGGGCCGGGTATATTGCCGGCTATGATGCCGCCGTCGATGCATTTGATCGCTGGGGCGTATGGTTTGTGATGCTGGCGGGCTTTACGCCCATTCCCTTCAAGGTGGTGACCATTGCCGCCGGCGCGCTCGGGGCGCCGCTGGCCGGCTTTCTTGTGGGGGCGTTCGCAGGTCGCGGCGGGCGCTTCTATCTGGTGTCGGGTATTATTTTTGCAGGTGGCCGACAGGTGGCCGACCACCTGCGCCGGTGGGTTGATCTTGCCGGGTGGCTGATGATTGCTGTCATTTTTGTTGGCGGGTTGCTGTGGTGGCTTGTTTAGGACCGACCGGCCGGATTCTGGCGATGCTGGCGCTGCTGCTGGCAGCGGCGTGTGCGCCCTGGCAGCCGGGCCAAAAGGACAGCCGGGCGGGCACAAGCCAGCCACACAGAGAGCCGCCAGCCGCGCCCCGGCGCGCATCCGAGCCTGCACCGCCGTGGTATACGGTAAAGCGCGGTGACTCCCTGTATTCCATTGCGTTCAGATACAGCCTGGACTGGCGCAATCTGGCGCGCTGGAACGGCGTGGATGCGCCCTATACCATTCGTCCCGGACAGGAGCTGCGCACCAGCGCTCCGCCCAGGGTTGCCAGCAACGGACAGAGCGCGCAAAAATCGCCGGCCAGCTCCGGGCGCCGGCCGACAGAGCCCGACAGGGCTTCGTCCGGCTCATCAAAAGCCGGCACCAGGCCGGCGGCCACTGCAAAAACTCCACCTGCGGCCTCACAGCAAAAAGCCCCGACTGCAGCCTCACAGCCAAAAACACGGCCTGCCCCGAACGCGGCCGTGTCCTCGGCCTCGGGCAAAACGCGCACCGTGGGCGGGGTTGTCTGGCAGTGGCCGGTGGATGCCGGGGTCAAAAAGCCGTTCGATCCGGCCTCGACGCGAAAAGGGCTGGGCCTGGCGGGCAGGGAAGGCCAGGATGTGGTCGCCGCCGCTTCCGGAACCGTGGTTTACAGCGGCTCCAACATGCGCGGCTACGGCGCCATGGTCATCATCAAGCACACCAGTTCATTGTTTTCGGCCTATGCGCACAACCGCAGGCTTGTGGTCAATGAAGGAAGCGAGGTGAAAAGAGGGCAGAAAATTGCCGAGCTGGGGCTGGACGACCGGCGCCAGGAGCTGCTTCATTTCGAGATTCGCCGCGACGGCAAGCCGGTCAATCCGCTGGACTATCTTCCGCAGAAATGATGAGCGCGGCCAGGGCGCGCCGGTCTTCGCTCATCAGCACGTTGAAGGTGCGCGCCGCTGCGTCCAGGGTCATGCATTCCACGCCAATGCCGGCCTGCAGGAATATATGCTGGATTTCGGGCGCAAGAAACTGCTGGCGACGGCCGGCCCCGACAATGATCAGCTCGGGGCCCAGCTCGACCAGGGGTGCGGCGATTTCCGCGGTGAAATCGCCCAGTTCGACCACTGGCCAGTCGTGCTTGAGATAATGTGCGCCCACCAGCAGGCTGTTGCTGTACCACTGGTCGGTCACAAAAACCCGGCCGGGTTCTATGCCGCGAATCTGGTTGTGTTCGGTGGTGGTGTGTTCGGTCAGCAGCATGGCAGATAAAGAGTTTTCAAGGCAGTTGTATTTTCGGCTTTTCGGGGTTGCGGCGGTACAGGCAGATGACCTGGCCAATGCGGTCAACCAGCTCGGCGCCGGTGTTTTCCACCAGCTCCGCCGTCCAGGCCCGGCGCTGTTCTCGTTCGGCCTTGAGCCTGATCTTGATGAGCTCATGGTGGTCCAGCGCCTGATCAATTTCGGCCCGGACATTTTCGCTCAGGCCCTTGTCGGCCACAATCACGACCGGGTTTAGCGCATGGCCCAGGCCGCGCAGATGTTTTTTCTGGCTGGTTGATAGCGGCATGACGACAATTGAATTTGATTGCACAATGGCCAATGTTAACGTGAAAGCACGTTGGGTTGCGCTCTGTATGCATGCCGGCGCGCTTGCAGCCGGCAAACAGCAACGACAGTTTTTGAGACGGACTGAAATCGCATGGACTGGAAAAAGCGACAAAAGGCAGACCCCTATGTCAAGCGTGCGCAGCGCGAGGGCTACCGGGCCCGGTCGGCGTTCAAGCTGATTGAGCTGGACGAAAAGGACCGGTTTTTCAGGCCCGGGCAGCGGGTGGTCGACCTGGGCGCAGCCCCCGGCGGCTGGTGCCAGGTGGCGCTGGAAAGGGTTGGGCCGCAGGGCGTGGTGACAGGGCTGGATATTCTGCCCATGGAGCCAATTGACGGGGTGACCTTTATCCAGGGCGACTTTCGCGAAGACGAACCGCTGGCTGCGCTTGAAGAAGCGATGGCCGGACAGCGCGCCGACCTTGTTCTGTCGGACATGGCCCCCAATATGTCGGGTATAAGCCCGTCCGATCAGGCCAGGAGCATGTATCTGGCCGAACTGGCGGCAGCCTTTGCCCGGGACTGGCTGGATAGCCGGGGCGTTTTTGTTGTCAAGGTGTTTCAGGGCCGGGGGTTTGATGCCTGCCTGGCCGAGCTGCGCAGCAGCTATGCGCAGGTGCGCGTTCGCAAGCCGGCGGCCTCGCGGGCCGAAAGTCGCGAGGTGTATCTGGTGGCGTCACGTCCGCGGGCCTGAAAGCAGCGTTGATGTGATTGTCGTAAAATCCAGCCAAGAGTTGATAAACAACTGCGGAGTCTAGTTTTGAGTGATTTTGCCAAAAACCTGGTGATGTGGATCATCATCGCCGTTGTGCTGATGAGTGTATTCAATCACTACTCGCAGCCTGAAATTCAGCAGCGCGACATGAACTACTCGCACTTTCTGGACGAGGTTCAGCACGGCAACATAAGCAGCGTTGAAATTCAGGAAGGCAGCGGCGGCAAGGTCATCATGGGCCTGACCCGCGATGGCCAGCAGTTTCGCGTCGTGGCCCCAGGCGACGACGGCCTGATCAAGGATCTGCTCGACAACAACGTCGAAATCAAGGCCCGGCCGCCCGAAGAGCGGTCCATTCTGATTGATATTCTGATCAGCCTGCTGCCGGTGCTGGTGCTGGTCGGCCTGTGGGTTTATTTCATGCGCCAGATGCAGGGCGGTGGCGGCGGGCGCGGCGGCGCCATGAGCTTTGGCAAGTCGCGCGCCAAGCTGCAGGGCGAAGATCAGATCAAGGTCACCTTTGATGATGTGGCCGGCTGCGATGAGGCCAAGGACGAAGTGTTTGAGCTGGTGCAGTTTTTGCGCGATCCGGGCAAGTTCCAGCGCCTGGGGGGCCGCATTCCCAAGGGCGTTCTTCTGGTCGGCCCGCCCGGCACCGGCAAGACGCTTTTGGCGCGCGCCATTGCCGGCGAGGCCAAGGTGCCGTTTTTCTCCATTTCCGGATCCGATTTTGTCGAAATGTTTGTGGGCGTGGGCGCTTCGCGGGTGCGCGACATGTTTGAAACTGCCCGCAAGCACGCGCCCTGCATCATTTTTATTGACGAGCTTGATGCCGTGGGCCGCCAGCGCGGTGCCGGCCTGGGCGGCGGACACGACGAGCGCGAGCAGACCCTTAACCAGCTGCTGGTTGAAATGGACGGCTTTGAAGGCAGTGAGGGCATCATCATGATTGCCGCCACCAACCGCCCGGATGTGCTCGACCAGGCGCTGTTGCGGCCCGGGCGGTTTGACCGCCAGGTGGTGGTGCCGCTGCCCGATCTGAAGGGCCGCGAGCTGATTTTGAAGGTGCACATGAACAAGGTGCGCCTGGCTGAAGGCGTGGATGCGCGGCTGATTGCGCGCGGCACGCCGGGCTTTTCCGGCGCCGACTTGGCCAACCTGGTCAACGAGGCGGCGCTGTTTGCCGCGCGCGAGAACCACAAGGCCGTGGAACACCGCCACTTTGAGCTGGCCAAGGACAAGATCATGATGGGCGCCGAGCGCCGGTCCATGGCCATGTCCGAGGATGAAAAGCGCCTGACGGCCTATCATGAGGCGGGCCACGCCATTGTCGGCCGCATCGTGCCCGAGCACGATCCGGTCTACAAGGTCACCATCATTCCGCGCGGCCGGGCGCTTGGGGTGACCATGTTCCTGCCCGAGGCCGATCGCTACAGCATGAACAAGACCCAGCTTGAATCACAGCTGGCCAGCCTGTTTGGCGGGCGCGTGGCCGAGGAGCTGATTTACGGCAAGGAAAAGGTCACCACCGGTGCATCCAATGACATTGAGCGCGCCACCGAAATTGCCCGCAACATGGTGTCCAAGTGGGGCCTGAGCGACGCGCTTGGGCCGCTTACCTACGACGATGACGAAGGCGAAGTGTTTCTGGGCCGCTCGGTGACCCAGCAGAAGAATGTCTCGGACGAAACCCACCGCCTGATTGACAAGGAAGTTCGCAAGATCATTGATGCGGCCTATGAGCGCGCGCGCCGGATTCTGATCGACCACGACGAGCAGCTGCACCTGATGGCGGACGCATTGATGCTTTATGAGACCATCGACGCCCGCCAGATTGACCAGATCATGGATGGGCAGGTGCCTGATCCGCCCGAGGACTGGACCGACAGCGAGCCGCCCTCGACAGGCGGCGGCGATCACGGCGAGGAGCCTTCGGGCGAGCCGGTGCCCGGCTGAGGCGCCGCTGGATGATGGTTGCATGAAAAATCCCGGCACCGGCCGGGATTTTTCTTGTGCGGGCCTGCATGGCAGCAGGCTCAGCCTTGTTTGTTGCCAAGATGGCGGTCAAAAAATCCGGTGATGGTTTTCCAGACGTGAAGCTGGGGCTGCTGGCCGGAAATGGCGTGTTTCTCGCCGGGGTAGGTCATCAGCGAAAACTCGAATGCACGCGCCTGCAGGGCGTGCATGAGCCGGGTTGAGTGCGTAAACAGCACGTTGTCGTCGGCCATGCCGTGAATGAGCAGCAGCGGATCGGCGATGTGGTCGGCGTGGGTCAGAACGTCCGATTCTTTCCAGGCTTCAGGGGCGTCTTCGGGCAGGCCCATATAGCGTTCGGTGTAGTGGGTGTCGTACAGCGTCCAGTCGGTGACCGGTGCCACGGACACGCCGGCGGCAAATTCCCCCGGCTGCTGTGCCAGCGCCATCAGCGTCAGATAGCCGCCATAGCTCCAGCCAAAAATTCCGATCCGTTCGGGGTCGACATAGTCGCGGGCGCGCAGCCAGTCCACGCCGGCCATCTGGTCGTCAATCTCTATGCGGCCCAGGCGCTGGTAGGCGGCATCCTGAAACGCCTTGCCGTGTCTTTCTATGCCGCGGTTGTCGAGTGAAAACACGATATAGCCCCGGCGCGCCATGTACTGGTCGATGAGCTGGCGGCGCGTCCACTGGTTGACGGCCATTTGCAGGGTGGGACCGCCGTAGGCATGAACGAAAACCGGGTACTTGCGTTCGGGGTCGAAATCGGGCGGCACCATCATTCGGTATTGCAGCCTGTGGCCCTGCGGGGCTACCAGCGAGCCAAAGCGGGTCTGCCCGTGGCGGGAGCGGTAGGCGCTGTAGGGGTGGTTTTCATCCAGGCGGTTTTCCACCAGCCAGGCCAGGCGTTCGCCGCTGCTGTCGTGCACTGAAAGCTGCGGCGGCTGGTCGCTGCTGGAGTAGGTTTTGACAAATACGCGCGCCCGGTTGTCCATGCTGATTTCATGCCAGCCGGGGCGGCGGGTGATGCGGCTGACTTCCTCTGGCGAGCGGGTCATGAGGGTTTGTCTGTATAGCTGCCTTTCGGCCGGGCCGGCTTCGGAGGCGGTGAAATACACCATGCCCAGCTCTTCATCAACGCCGGTCAGCGCGTCCACCTGCCAGTCGCCGGCGGTCAGCCGGCGAATGACTTCGCCGTCCAGGTTGTACAGGTACAGATGGCGCCAGCCGTCGCGCTCGGAAGACCAGATGAAGGCCGGAATGTCGTGCAGGAAGTGCAGGTCGTCGTGCAGGTTGACCCAGGTGTCGCTGGCTTCGGTCAGCACGGTGCGGGCTTTGCCGCTGTTGCGGTCGGCAAAAACCAGCTCAAGGGTTTTCTGGTCGCGGCTCTGGCGCTGGAATGACAGCTGGCTGCTGTCGGGCAGCCAGGCAACGCGCGGAATGTAGATGTCGCTTTCATCGCCCAGGTCAACCCAGGTGGTTTTGCCGCTTTCCAGCGCCACAATGCCCAGCCTGTACTTGACGTTGGCGGTGCCGACATAGGGGTAGCGCTGTTCAACAATGGTGATTTCGTCGGCTTCGACTTCATGGCGCTGCGCCAGCTCAACGTCGGCTTCGTCGATTTGCAAAAAGGCCAGATGGCGACTGTCGGGCGACCACCAGAAACCCCTGTCGCGACCCATTTCCTCCTGGGCAATGAATTCGGCGACGCCGTTGGCAATGGTGTCGGTGGCGCTGTCGGTCAGCGCGGTTTCCTCGCCGGTTTCGGTGTTGACCACCCACAGGTTCCCGCCGCGAACAAAAGCGACGTGCTGTCCGTCGGGGGCCACCCGGGGGTCGGCATCAAATTCAGGCGAGTCGGTGAGCTGCCGGATCTCCCGGCTTTCGGCTGTCAGGTCAAGCAGGAACAGGTTGCCGCCGACCGGGAACAGCACAAACCGGCCGTCGCCCGACCACCTGTAGCGAACAATGCCGCGCAGGTCGGCAATGCGTTCGCGCTCGCGGCGGGCCTTTTCGTCATCGGACAGCTCAATGTCCCCCGGGGCAATTTCATCGGCGGCCGCCAGGCGGCGCAGTTTCTCATCGGCGATGTGGTATTCCCACAGGTCGAGCAGGCCGGCGTCATCCTCGCGGGCTTGCAGAAAGGTGACCCGGTCACCGGCGGGCGACAGTTCGGCCTGGCGCAGGGTCGGGCCGGCAAGGTCCGGGCCTGAAAATATGCGCTCAAGCGTCAGTTCGGGTGGGCTGGACGCATGCGAGCAGGACGCATGGGCGAAAAAAGAGATAAAAAGCACAATCAATGCGGTTCGTATTGCCATGTTGACAGCGAGCTTGAAGAGGGACTGGAGCCGGCCTATTGTCGGATGTGTCGGGAGTCAAGGCAAATCGGGTTTTAAAACATGACTTGCAAAGACCTTTTCCGTCCGCTTTGAGGTTAGAATCCGCAACAAACTAAAACTTTCCGGATTTTGGACATGCACAACGAATTTCCTGCCTCGGCCGAAGAACTGGTTTACGACCAGGGCGTGCGCGAGCGCACCGATCATCTGTACGGGCCCGTAAGCAAGGTTGTTCCAAAAGCCGAGTGGCCGCTGTATGCGCCTGTCATTGACGGCATCAACAGGCTCAAGAAAGAGCGCAACGCGGTGATTCTGGCCCACAATTACATGACGCCGGAAATATTCAACTGCGTTGGCGACATCACGGGCGATTCACTCAGGCTGGCCCAGGTTGCAGCCACCGTTGACCAGCCCGTCATTGTTCAGGCCGGCGTTCACTTCATGGCCGAGACCGCCAAGATTCTGTCGCCCGAAAAAACCGTGCTTATTCCGGATCTTGAGGCCGGCTGTTCGCTGGCGGCATCAATTACCGGCGAGGACGTGCGCCGCATCAGGGCCGCCTATCCCGACTACCCCATTGTTACCTACGTCAATACCTCGGCCGAGGTCAAGGCCGAGTCGGATATCTGCTGCACGTCATCCAACGCCGTGGCCGTGGTTGAGGCGGCAGCCCGTCAGTGGGGCACCGACACCGTCATCATGATTCCCGACGAGTATCTGGCCAAGAACGTGGCCAGCCAGACCAAGGTGCGCATTCTGACCTGGCAGGGCGCCTGCGAGGTGCACGACAAGTTCACCCGCGAGGAAATCGAGCAGCTGCGCATCGAACACCCCGATGCCACCATCATTACCCATCCCGAGTGCACCCCGGATGTGCTCAGCGCCGCCGACTTTGCCGGCTCCACGGGCGCCATGGCCAATTATGTGGCCGAGCACAAGCCGGCCAAGGTCATTCTGATTACCGAATGCTCCATGAGCGACAACGTGGCGGTGGCCAACCCGCAAACCGAATTCGTGCGGCCCTGCAACCTGTGTCCCTACATGAAGCGGATTTCGCTGAACAACATTTACCTTTCACTGCTGGAAATGCGTTTTGAGGTTGAGGTCTCCGACAGCGTGGTCGAGCGCGCTCGCGCCAGCCTGCAGGCCATGCTCGACCTGCCGCCTGCCGACAAGCCGCCGGCGTTTGACACCAGTCGTCCGCTGCAGCCGGCTGTGTACGTCACCATTTGACCGACAATGCCGGGCTGCTGCCCGGGCCTTGCTGCGAAAAGGAATTTTGGAGCGATAAATGGTCACTGACAAGCCGGCTTTTTTGCCCCAGCTTGAAGAGGCGGTGATGCGAGCCCTGGCCGAGGATCTGGGCGCACGTGGCGACATCACCAGTCGGGCCACGGTTCCGGCGAGCGCACAGGCGTCTTTCAGCATTGTTGCCCGCGAGCAGGGTGTTTTGGCCGGGCGCGCGTGTGCGCAGCTGACCTTTGCCCGCGTTGACCGGAACATAGAACAACGCTGGCATCTGGACGATGGCCAGGCTCTTGAGCCCGGCACTGTGGTCGCCGACATCAGCGGCCCGGCGGTGGGCATTTTAACCGCCGAGCGCACCGCGCTGAATTTTCTTGGCCGGCTCAGCGGCATTGCAACGCTGACGAGCCGCTTTGTGGCCGCCGCCGGCGGCAGCGGGGTGGCCGTGGCACATACCCGCAAGACTTCGCCCGGCCTGCGGGCAGCGGAGATCGAGGCGGTGGTCGCCGGCGGCGGAAAACGACACCGGGCCGGCCTGTCCGATGCCATTCTCATCAAGGACAACCATGTGGCCACTGCAGGCGGTATCGGGCCGGCGCTTGAACGCGCGCGCGCCTTTGCCGGACACATGGTCCGAATATCGGTTGAGGTCGACAACCTGGATCAGCTGGGCGAGGCGCTGTCAGCCGGCGCCGACTGCGTCCTGCTCGACAACTTCAGCCTTGAGCACATGAAGCAGGCGGTGCAGCTGGCCGAAGGCCACCGGGTAACGCTTGAAGTGTCGGGCAACGTGAAACTGGAGCGCGTTGGTGACATTGCAGCCACCGGCGTGGACGTCATCTCCGTTGGCGCACTGACGCATTCGGCCCCCTGTCTGGACATTGGGCTGGATGTCGCCGGCTGAGCCGGGACAATTTCGAGCGGTCAGTTCCAGCGGTCGGCGCGCGCTGTGTCCCACGCGCGCTGAAGGTGTTCGATACCGCGTCCTTCAAGCAGCTGGCCCGGTTCAAGAAAATTGTAAAGTTCGGCAAAGCTCTTGACGCGCTGTTCCCAGGTGCGCCGGTAAATATGCTCGGGTCGCACGTCTGCCGGATTCTTAAGCCCCATGGCGGCCAGCATTTCAAGCAGGTTTTCAATGGTCTTCTGGTGAAAGCGCTGCACGCGCGGGATCTTGTCTTCAACCACCAGCCCGCGCACCAGCGCCGGGTTCTGGGTGGTGATTCCGGTGGGGCACTTGTTCGAGTTGCACTGCAGGGCCTGAATGCAGCCCAGAGCAAACATCATGCCGCGCGCGCTGTTGCAGCCATCGGCGCCCAGCGCCAGCGAGCGAATCATGTGAAAGGCGGTCAGGATCTTGCCGCTGCAGATAATGCGAATGTGCTCGCGCAGGTTGGTGCCGGTCAGAACGTCGTGCACCAGAACAATGGCATCGCGCCTGGGCATGCCAAGCGTATTGGAAAACTCCAGCGGCGCTGCGCCGGTGCCGCCTTCGCCGCCGTCGACGGTAATGAAATCGGGCTGCATGCCGGTTTCGAGAATGGCGCGGCAGAAAGCCATGAATTCACCGATATGGCCAATGCAAAGCTTGATGCCAACAGGCTTGCCGCCTGACAGGTGACGCAGCTGTTCAATGAACTCAAGCAGTTCGACGGGCGTGGAAAACGCGCTGTGGCGGGCAGGGGAAATGCATGTCTTGCCCGGCTCGATTCCGCGCGCTTCGGCAATTTCATAGCTGACCTTGGGGCCTGGAAGAATGCCGCCTGCTCCCGGCTTGGCGCCCTGGGAAAGCTTGATTTCAATCATGCGGATGTTTTCATTGACGGCCATTTCGGCAAAGCGGTTGGGGTCAAAACTGCCGTCGGGCGTGCGGCAGCCAAAATAACCGGTGCCAATTTGCCATACAAGATCGCCCCCGTTGGCCAGGTGGTAGCGTGAAACGCCGCCTTCACCGGTGTTGTGAGCGAAGTTGCCCGCTTTGGCGCCGCCGTTGAGAGCCAAAATGGCGTTGGGAGACAGGGCGCCAAAGCTCATCGCCGAGATGTTCAAAAGTGATGAGGAATAGGGCTGGCTGCAGGTTTTTTCGCCGATGAGCAGCCGCGGCTCTTCTGTCAGCGGCGGCGCCGGGCTGATGCAGTGGGCGGCCCATTCATAGCCGCGCTTGTACACGTCGCGCTGGGTGCCGAAAGGCTGGGTTTCCAAATCGCCCTTGGCGCGCTGGTAGATAAGGGCACGGTATTCCCTTTCAACCGGGTAGGCATCCAGGTTGCTTTCAATCAGGTACTGCTGGATCTCGGGTCGAAAATGCTCGATCAGATAGCGCAGGTGGCCAATGACCGGGAAGTTTCTCAGCAGTGTGTGGCGGCTTTGTGTCGCATCGCGTATGCCAAGCAAAAGCAGCGGCACAAGAACGATCAGCGACCACCACAGGGGCGGCCACAGCAGCCCCAGCAGCAAAACCCATGCCAGGGCACCAAAGAGAATGATGAATGTATATTGCCTAGCCATGGCTTATAGCGTACTAAAAAACGGCCCGTGTTCGCAGGCGCAGATTATCCTGCGGTTTGCGCTATGCTGATTGGCCGGAAAAACTGACTGGAGCAGCAATGGCCAAGGCCGGTGATATCAAGCGCAACATGGTGGTTGAGCATGAAAATCAGGTTTACATCGTTCGCGATGTGTCGCGTTCGGCGCCCACTGCCCGCGGCGGAAACACCCTGTTTCGACTGCGGCTGCAAGCCATCCCCGGCGGTCAGCGGCGTGAGCTGACCCTGAAGGCCGACGAGTCGCTCAACGAGGCGGATCTGGTCAGGCGTCAGAGCGAGTTTTCGTATCGCGACGGCAACCAGATGGTGTTTATGGACAGCGAGAACTTCAGTCAGTATCTGCTTGATGCCGACGCGCTGGGCGACAGCATCCATTACATTACCGACGGCCTGGAAGGCCTGTATGTCATTATCATCGATGACCAGCCGGTGGCTGTTGAGCTGCCGCAGTCGGTGGTGCTTGAAGTTACCGAAACGGCGCCTGTGCTGAAAGGCGCGACTGCGACGCGGTCAAGCAAGCCCGCCACGCTTGAAACCGGCCTGGAAGCGCTGGTTCCCGACCACATCACGCCGGGCGAGAAAGTGAGAATCAACACCGAAACCGGAGAGTTCATGGGGCGGGCCTGAGGGGCAGGTTCTGTCGGCGCTCAGCTGAAGTGTTTTTCCAGCTGCCTGTGGATGGCGTCTTCCACGGCTGTCTGCATCAGGGCGAACGGCAGACCCAGCCGGGCGCGGACATGGATGCAATCCGGGTCAACATCGATTTCCCCGTTAACGCCGGGTCGCTCAAAGACGATGGTGTTTTCATCCCAGCCATAATCTATTCCGAAACGCGCCGCCAGGTCGGCGGCAAGGTTGTCGGCAACCTGTTGAGCCTGTTCCAGCGTCATGGAGTGCGGTTTGCGGATGTCAATACTCATGAAAACTCCAGCCTGTTCAGGTTGCGGGCGGCGCTGCGCACGCCCGGTTACAGCGCGCTTGGCGGTGGCATCAGTATGCTGGCCAAAACCATGCCCGTGGTCAATGCCACGGCGATGACCCCGGCCAGAATGGCAGTTTGCAGGCCGGTGACCACGTCCTGGTCAAGCAGCACGGCCAGGCTGCGCAACCCTATGCTGCCGGGAACCAGCAAAATGAGCCCCGGAACGTGAAGGATGGAGGATGGCCGCGCGGTCAGTTTTACAAACAGATTGCCCGCCAGGCCTATGGTCAGGCCGCCCATGAAGGCACCCATGACGCCGGCATTGATCCATTCTCCGAACTGGGCGCCGGCCCAGGCCAGCATGGTGACGCATAATATCCAGAAGGCGTCGCGGGCCGGTGCCTGAATCAGCAGCATCAGCCCAATGGCGGCGGCCAGAATTCCCGCTGTTGAAAGCCACAGCGGTGTTTTGACAGGCAAGACCAGCTCCACCGGGCCGACCACGGCCTGACCAGCCATTCCGCCAAGGACCAGCCCAAAGGCCAGCAGGGCAAAAATGGTGACCGTAAAAGCCAGCCGTGATGAGCCGGATACCACATGCCCGGTTGAGAGTTCGCGGGCCGCGGTCGTCAGATCCATGCCGGGCAAAAGAGGGATCATGGCGGCCAGTACTGCCGGCATCAGAGCGGTGCTGGTGTCAAAGCCGCACCACAGCGTGCCAATAAAAGTGGTGACGGCCGCCACCATGGGATTGATCAGCCGGGCGCGTTCCACCTGGCGGCCAAGCCACCAGACAACCAGGCCGGCGGTGAGCCCCAGCGGCATGGCCAGCAGCGCCTCCCGCCAGCCACCGCCCAGCATGGGCGTTACCCCGCCGGCAATCAGGACATAGGCTACAAGCTGCAGCCACGGGCCATAAACCGGCGGCGCCGCATCGATTTCCAACACCCTTCTGTCTGCTGCGTCAGGATCAAGGCGCCCTGCGGCCAGGTCATCCATGACCTGTGACAGCTCGGTCAGCTTGTACAGATTGGTGGACCCGGGTTCGGCGCGCGCCAGAAATGTCTGCTGATTTTCGCCATCGCCCAGCGATGCAAACAGGGAGGAGGGCGTGGAAAAAAATTCTGCCGTCAGCCCAAGCCGGCCAGCCATGATTTGCATGGCGGCTTCCAGGCGGTGGGCGGGCGAGCCCACGTTGAGCAGTGCCCGGCCAAGGTTTAGAACCAGTCGTGCGTAACGATCGCTGGTGTAGGGCTGCTCAGGCTCCAGCGGCTTGTCCGGCAAACTCACTTGATGGCGCTCATAAAAGGCTTTTGGGTAGCAGAGTTTCGCATAATTGCACTCTGGGCGCGATGATTTTGGCTGCTGTTGCGTGCCAGGCCCGCTCAGTCGTCCAGGCTTGGTGGCCGGCGGTTGCGCTTGATCTCCCTGCGCCGCTGCTTTTTCTTTTTCCAGCGCATTCGTGAAGCGCGGCTGGGGCGGGTGGCCACTCTTTTTTTGGGCCTTTTCCGGGCTTGCCCGATCAGTGCTGACAGGCGCTGGCGGGCTTCTTCACGATTGCGGTGCTGGCTGCGATGAGACTTGGCTTCAATGACTATGACGCCCTCTGAGGTGGCTCGCTGTCCGGCCAGCCCGAGCAGGCGTCTTTTGACGGCGGCCTGCAAAAATCGGGAAGCGTGAACGTCGTAGCGGAGCTGGACGCCGGTGGCGCTGCGGTTGACGTGCTGGCCGCCAGGGCCGCTGGACAGTATGAAATTCTCCTCCAGCTCGTTTTCGGGAGGGAGGTTTTTCAGGTTGCGCATGTTCAATACGGAGTGAAATAAGTCGATTTGTTTATGGTCTCATCATGCATGACAGCAAACGCCGTGTTGCATCTTGCTGCGGTTTGCGTCATATTTTGTGCTAAAACCTGGAGCAAAATATGAGTATCACCATGAAACGTGTTGCCATTCCCGTTCTGGCTCTTGGACTTCTTGCCGCGTGTGCCTCCAAGCCACCGGTGCCCGAGGATCAGCTTGCCGTGGCTCGCAATGCCATCGACTATGCCGTTGACATGGGCGCGCGTGACAGCGCTCCGCGGGAGCTTGAACAGGCCCGCAAGCATTTGGCCGAGGCCGAAAGAGCCGTTGAGCAGGGGGAGAATGAAATTGCCCGCCAGCTGGCCCTGGAGTCCGAAAAAATAGCCCGGCTGGCCGATTTGCGCTCGCGCAGCGCGCACAGTGAACGACAGGTTCGTGAGCTGGAAAACACAGTGGAAGCACTGCGTGAAGAAATTGCCGGCCCGCAGGGAGAATCATCATGAAAAGAAGACATTATCTTGTTCCAGCTTTGATATTTTCCGGTTTGGTTCTTGCCTCCTGCGCCACCACCCAGCTTGAGCTGAAGGAAGTGGATCGCGCCGAAGCGGCTGTTGAGGCAGTGGTTTCGGACGCATCGGTGCGCAAGTACGCGCAAGCCGAACTGCGCGAGGCTGAGGCGCTTTTGGAACAAACGCGGGAGCGCCAAAAGGCAGGCGCCGACAGGCCGGAGCTGCTGCATTTGGCCCAGTTGACCGAAACCCAGGCCGATATTGCCCGTGAAAGGGCCAGGTTCAAGGCGCTTGAAAGTCGCGTTGAAGAGCTGAGCAGCCAGCGCGAGGTGTTGCGCGCTGAGGCACGCGCCAAGCGGGCAGAACAGGCTGCGGCCCAGGCGGATGCTCGTCGCCAGGAAGAAGAGGCCCGGCGCGCCAGGGCGGAGCAGCAGGCCGCCGAAGAGGCCTATCAGCGGGAAATGGCCCAGCAACAGGCGCTGGCCGATCGTGAAGAGCGCATGGCAGCCGAGCTGAGGCTCAGGGAAATGGAGCTTGAGGCCGAACGCATGCGCGAAGAAGCCGAACGGCTGCAGCAGCAGATTGCAGAGCTGGAAGCGCGGCCAACCGACCGCGGGCTGGTGCTGACCCTGGGCAGCGACGTTCTGTTTGACTTCGACAAGTACGACTTGCGCGAAGGCGCCATGCGCACCATGGACAGAATCGCCGAGTTTCTCAATGAATATGAAGATCGCAAACTGCTGATTGAAGGCTTTACCGATTCAACCGGCACGCGCGACTACAACATGCAGCTGTCGGAACAGCGCGCTGATTCGGTGCGCAAGGCTCTGGTTGAGAGGGGTGTGAGCGAAAGCAGAATCAGCACCACCGGCTACGGGCCGGATTACCCTGTTGCAGACAACAGCACCGAATCCGGGCGTCAGCTCAATCGCAGGGTGGAAGTCATCATTTCCGATGATGAAGAGGACGTGCCGGATCGCACAGCTGATGACCAGTAGTGCTGCAGGTGGCCGGTCGCCGTGCGCGCGCCGGCCACTTTCCGGGCATTGACGGGGAGAATCGGGTGGCGGCCTCATGAAATGCCCGTGTGGCTTCACGGTGGCCGCCTCCTGCTTCTGTTTGAGCCTTTGACAACAACAAAAACAACAGGGCGTGTCATCTTGAGTGATCCCTGCAGCAGCACCGCTGGCGGAAACCTTCCTTGCTGACCTCCTTGCGGCAAAACCTTGAGTGGATTCTGTTTGCAACCATTGTGCTGGTTGCAACGGTTTTGCTTGTCTGGGGTGTGCTGGTTCAGTGGGACGAGATTGTCGACCGGCACCAGCTCAGGCAGCGGGCCCAGCTGAGCACCATATCCATTGCTGTTCACAGCGTTTTCAGCGGACAGGAAACAGTGCTCTCGCTGCTTTCTGACCAGCTTCTTGTGCACCATCATTTCGGGCAGGAAGACGCCATCAGGGTGCTGCTTGACAGCATGCTCGAAATCAACAAAAACGCGGCAGGCTACGGGATGGTCGATGGCGAGGGACGAATCCTCATGATGGACCTTAGGCCCGGGTTCAGGGAGATTCCCGGGCTTGAAAACCGCCTGGTTGAAAAGGCGGCCTGCGATGAAACCGGAACCGGCTCAACCATTGCCGTTGGAGAATCGTTTCGGGTTGAACAAACAGGCGACTGGATAATACCGATGTGCAAAGCCGTTGCTGACGAGCCGGGCCAGGCGGGCGGGCGCCATATGGTTGGCGCACTTGTCCACGGCGAGGCCAACAGCTTTTTTGACGATGTTGCGGTTCTTGGACGCACCAACGTCATCCAGGTGCTGCACGAAAAATCCCTGAGGCCCATTCTGTGGGCCAGTTCCGGACACGTGCCGGAAGACTATCTGGCGCGCCCGGTTCCTGACAACACCTACAAGAGCGCCGTGGCGTCGGCTGAAAAGACAAGCGGCAAAACGCTGGATGAAATTCGCGCCAGCAGCCGGCCTTTTCCGTATCAAACGGATGCCGGGCTTGGCTATCAGTACGGGATGGCCGGCTATGACAGTCGCTACGGGTTTTGGGTGCTGACGCAAACAGCCAGAAAGGAGCTGCTTGGCGAACTGCGTCAGATCGGTCTGATTTACACGTCCATTTACCTGGTTGCCCTGTCCGGCATTCTTGCAGTGCTTGTGGTTATTGCCCGCGCTGAACGCCGGCGCCGGTCAGACCTTGAATATCAGGCGCGCCATGATTTGCTGACCGGCCTGCCAAGCAGGCAGCATTTGATGACGGAGTTTTTGCACATGTACGGCAGGCATGGAAAAAACATGTCGCTGCTGTTTGTCGACCTGGACAATTTCAAATCCATCAATGACGGTTTTGGCTATGCGTACGGGGATCTTCTCTTGAAGCAGGTGGGCCAGCGCCTGCAGGCGGCAATTTCCGCTCAGGACCGGGTGGCAAGGGTTGGCGGCGACGAGTTTGCGGTGCTTGTTCCGGAATCACAACAAGCCGCGCTCAAGCAGCGCTGCCGGGCAATACACGCTGAGCTGACCCGCCCCTACATGATCAACGGCCTGCGGTTCGAAACAGGCTGCAGCATTGGCATTGCGCGCATGCAGGAGGCCGGCCCGACATTCAATGAAGCACTAAGAGCGGGTGACATTGCCATGTATGCCGCCAAGCGCCGGCGAGTCATGACCGCGGTGTTTCGGCCTGCAATGGGCCGCAACTATCTGGAGAATATTCATATTGAGCAAAGCCTGAGGGCGGCGATAAAAAAAGAGCGGATACGGGTTGTTTATCAGCCCCTGGTGGATTCTGAAGAGCGGATTGTTTCTGTCGAAGCGCTGGCGCGCTGGGAGGATGAAGAGCTGGGTGAAATTCCGCCGCAGAAGTTTGTCAGCGTGGCCGAGAGAGCCGGGCTGATAGGTCATTTGGGCGAATACATTATTGACCGCTGCCTGCGCGACGCTCGAAAAATTGAACAGACCCTGAAGAGCGGGCTGGGTCTGTCAATCAATGCCTCACCAAGGCAGTTTCAAAATGATCGTTTTGCCAGGATGCTGGTCAAGCGGGTTTCAGAGGCCGGGCTGCAGTTCGTGAAGCCGTCGCTGGAAATTACCGAAAGCCTGTTTATGGGGAACAGTGCATCCATAAGAAATGACCTCAAGGCCATTCGTGCCGCAGGAATTCGGGTTTCGCTGGACGATTTCGGAACCGGCTATTCCTCGCTGAGCATGCTGCTTCAGCTGCCGATAGACGAGCTAAAGATAGACAAGCGCTTTATCGACCAGATGAGCGCCAGCGGGGGGTCGAGGGCGCTTGTGGAAGGGATTATCGCGATTGGCCATCAGCACGGCCTCAAGGTGGTGGCGGAAGGCATTGAAAATCGAGCAAAATTTGATTTGCTGCGCGGCGCCGGCTGCGATGTTTTCCAGGGCTTTCTGTTTGCGCGCCCCAAAAGCCTGGACGATTTGCTTGCGGCCCTTGGTTCAGCCGCTTGAGCAAGGTCGCCAGCTCAGGGCTGGACACTTCGCCGCAATTTTGGGTGCATTGAGCGTTTCAAGGCGGTATAATTTCGCACCTGCATAGAGTTGACAGTGCCGATGTAGCTCAGCTGGCAGAGCATCGCATTCGTAATGCGGAGGTCGGGGGTTCGAATCCCTCCATCGGCACCATGAAATCAATGGCTTGCGTCGTATTGGGGGAAGCGGCCCACGGGCACCTGGCATCAGCTTGCCAATTGCGTATCAATGTGGACCGTGCTGGCCGGTTTTCACGAGTATCGCCTGGATACCGGAAGCTCTTTCAGAACAGCCTTTTCAGCACAGCCAGGCGAGGTGGTCTCAGCCTGTGGTTGTATTGGGTCTTGTGGCCACGGCAGAGGTTGAATCTTTGGTGTCCGGATACTGTCTGCCAGTGATGAACCGGGTGGGTGGCTGCGGCGTGTCCGGAGCCTTGCTATTCGCTCAGGCTGGGTGTGGCCAGTCCCTTTTGACTGGAATACCAGGCTGCCAGGTCTTCAATGTCCTGGTCGCTCAGGTCGCCTGCAAAGCCGTTCATGACGGCGTTGACCCGTTCACCCGAGCGGTAATCCTTTAGTGCATGAATCAGATAGTCGGCATATTGCCCGGCCAGGATGGGTGTTTGATCATCCACGGCAAGGTTGCCGTCTTCACCGTGGCAGGCCTGGCAAACCTTGGACTTTTCCAGGCCGCGGCCCTTGTCGCCCGCTGCGGTTGCCGCAGTACTCAGCGTGCCGATGAAAAATGCAAGCAGTATGGTTCTGGACAGGCTCATGATTCATCTCCCTTGTGAACCGTAACGAAATAGGACGCAATATCGCGGATGTCCTGGTCGGTGAGCGTATTGGCCTGTGCATGCATGGTGGGGTGCTTGCGGTCGCCGCGCTGGTAGGCCTGCAGCGAGGAGATCAAATAGCCTTCTGTCTGGCCGCCCAGCTTGGGTACGGAATAGGTTGGATAGACGTTCTTCTGGTGCGGAACGCCGTGGCAGCCAAAGCAGGTGTAGGCGATGATGCGGCCTCTTTCAGGGTCGCCTTCATTTTGTGCAAATACAGCCTGGCTGAGCATGACGATGAAGAAAACTGACAGTATGCGCTTGGTCATGAAAGCTCGCCGGTTATTGGGTAAGTGACGATTTGCATTATACCTGCCTTGCCGGGCAGCACAAACCCGGCAAGGCAGTGTTTGGGGGTTGTTTTCAGTCAAGCGGTTCAAACAGCAGCTCCCAAGGCTCCTGGAGGCTGCCCCTGTTCCATTTTCCGCGCAGGCTGTAGTCGTGGCCGGCCTCGACAGTCAGGTCGATGTCCACAAGCTCGTTGCGTCGCACCAGGCGCTGCGCAAATGCAGGCCGCGTGTACTGGGCGGGAATATCGACCGTAAGCGTGTAGTCGCCCGGCTCCAGCGTCAGCATAGTGCGTGGCGCGATGTTCTTGCCGTCAAGCCCGACAAAAGTGACTTCAAAAATGTCCTGAACCGGGTTGATTGGGCCGTTGATGATGCGGGCCTTTTCGGTTCCGGAGTCGGCACCGGCGAGACCGCACAGTAAAAACGCGCAGACAGTGAGTATCAGTCCGTAGGTTCGCATTGTTTCCTCCTGCATATTGGCATTGCCCCTTCTGTCAAGCCTAGCATACCGTGCTGCGGCAGGTTTTCGGTTTTCCGGGCTGCTTGTGAACCGCCGCAATCACGTACAATACGCCCCTGTTCAACAACCCGTGACTACAGCCAATGCCCAAGCGCGCACTTGATCCTTTTGACCTGTATGAAATTGATGACCTTCTGAGCGATGAGGAGCGCATGATTCGCGACTCCGTGGCCCGCTTTGTTGACGAAAAGGCCTTGCCGCTCATCCCCGAATGCTTTGAGAAAGGGCGCTTCCCCGACGAGCTGATACCTGAAATTGCCGAGCTGGGCCTGCTGGGCTCCAGTCTTGAAGGCTACGGCTGTGCCGGCCTCAATTCTGTCAGCTACGGGCTGATCTGCCAGGAGCTTGAGCGCGGTGATTCGGGGCTGCGCAGCTTTGTGTCGGTGCAGTCGTCGCTGTGCATGTTCCCCATTCATGCCTTTGGCTCAGAAGAGCAAAAACAGCGCTGGCTGCCCAAAATGGCTGCCGGTGAGGTTATCGGCTGTTTCGGGCTGACCGAGCCGCATGGCGGCTCGGACCCATCCAACATGAAAACCCGTGCCCGCCGCGACGGTGATGACTGGATCATCAACGGCGCCAAGATGTGGATCACCAACGGCAGCATTGCCGATATTGCCATTGTGTGGGCGGTGACCGATGACGGGGTGCAGGGATTTATTGTTGAAAAGGACTTTGACGGCTACAGCGCCAGCGACATCAATTTCAAGATGTCGCTGCGCGCCTCGACCACGTCGGAACTCTATTTTGACAATGTGCGCGTGCCCGAGGCCAACCGCCTGCCCGGAGTCAAGGGGCTGAGAGGCCCGCTGACCTGCCTGAGCCAGGCGCGCTACGGCATTACCTGGGGGCCCATAGGCGCAGCCCGGGCCTGCCTTGAGGAAACCCTTGACTATTGCCAGGAACGCGAGCTGTTTGGCCGCCCGGTGGCCGCCACCCAGAGCGCGCAGATCAAGCTGGCCGATATGGCGCGCCGCATCACATCGGCGCAGCTGATGTCATGGCGCCTGGGCCGGCTGAAGGACGAAGGCAGGGCGCATCCGTCGCAGATTTCGCTGGCCAAGTGGAACAATGTGCGCATGGCGCTGGACATTGCCCGCGAATGCCGTGACCTGCTGGGCGGGGCCGGCATCACGCTGGAATATTCAGCCATCAGGCATGCTCTCAATCTGGAATCCGTCATTACCTACGAGGGCACCGAAACCGTCCATCAGCTGGTTATTGGTCGCCAGCTGACCGGCCACAACGCATTTTAAACTGCCCGCAGCCGGCCCGGGTCCGGCTGCCCCGACACGGGCGGCCGGGCGGTCCACTTTCTGAAGATTCTCCACGCCGATGTCCAAGCCTGCAAGGTCGCGCCAGATCAACCGCGCTGAAGTTGTTGATCAGAATTTCATTGCCCACGTTACGGCCATTCAAAATGGCCATATCGCTGTTGAAAATCGCCCCGGACCAGCCGATGCCGACCTGCTGGAGATGTTCGACAGCCAGATGGCCTCGCGTCAGCTGGACCTGATGGCGCGCATCAAGCGTCAGGAAAACAAGGTTTTTTACACCATTGGCTCGTCGGGCCATGAAGGCAATGCCATGGTGGGGCGGCTGACGCGCGCCACCGACCCCGCCTTTTTGCACTACCGCTCGGGTGCATTCATGGCCGAGCGCTACCGCAAGGGCGCCGAGCGGCCGGACTTCATCCGCGACACTTGTCTGAGCTTTGCCGCCGCCCGGGACGACGTGGCTTCCGGGGGCCGCCACAAGGTGTGGGGGCACCCCGATCTGTGGGTGCTGCCGCAAACCTCAACCATTGCCAGTCACTTGCCCAAGGCCATGGGTGCCGCGCTGGCGCTGGAAAGCGGGCGCGGCGGGCATCATGAGCTGCCGGTTCCCGACGATTCCATCATGGTGTGCAGCTTTGGTGACGCAAGCCTGAACCATGCTACAGCGCAGGCGGCTTTCAACGCCTGTGCCTGGGCCCACCACCAGAATCTGCCGGTGCCGGTGCTGTTTGTCTGCGAAGACAACGACATCGGCATTTCCGTGCCGACGCCGGCAAATTGGGTGGCCGACAGCATGCGTAACCGCCACGGCATCAGCTATCACTACGCCAATGGCCTGGATCTTGTTGACGGCTATGCGGTGGTGGAGGCAGCCGTGGCCGACTGCCGCCGCAATCGTCGTCCGGTGTTTTTGCACCTCAAGACCACCCGCCTGATGGGGCATGCCGGCACCGACTTTGAAATTGAATATCGTTCAATGGCCGAGCTGGAAGCGGCAGAGGCCCGCGACCCTCTTAAGACAACGGCTGAGGCGGTTATCGGACGTGGGCTGATGACGCCCGAGCAGGTACTGCAGCGCTACCGCCAGCTGTCTGAACGCTGTCTGGCCGAGGCTGACCGGGCCGATGGCCAGGGGCGTCTGACAACGCTTGAAGAGGTCATGGCCCCGCTGGCGCCCTTCAGCCCCGATGAGGTGGCGGCCGAGGCGGGGCGCAGCGTGTCGGCGGAAAAACGTCTAAAGGCCTTTGGTGGCGAGCAGGCGCTGCCGGAAAACCAGCCGCCGCGCCACATGGCGGTGCAGATCAACCGGGCGCTGACCGACTTGCTGATCAAGTACCCGCAGGCGCTGGCGTTTGGCGAGGATGTGGGCCGCAAGGGAGGCGTGTACACCGTCACCAGGGGGCTGAGCCAGGCTTTTGGGCCGCGTCGGGTATTCAACACCCTGCTTGATGAAACCACCATCCTGGGACTGGCGCAGGGTTATGGAATCATGGGCTGGCTGCCCATCCCCGAAATTCAGTATCTGGCCTATTTTCACAACGCCGGCGACCAGATTCGCGGCGAGGCCTGTTCGCTGCAGTACTTTTCAAACGGGGCCTACAGCAACCCCATGGTCATGCGCATTGCCAGCCTGGGTTATCAGAAGGGGTTTGGCGGCCATTTCCACAACGACAATTCCATTGCTGCGCTGCGCGACATCCCGGGGCTGGTCATTGGCTGCCCCTCGCGAGCGGACGACGCTGTCACCATGTTGCGCACCATGATGGCACTAGCGAAGGTCGATGGTCGGGTATCGGCATTTCTGGAGCCCATTGCCCTGTACATGACCAAGGATTTGCTTGCCGCTGATGACGGACGATGGAATTTTGCTTACCCGCCGCCGGAAGAATTCATGGCGCCGTTCGAGCCGCGCGTATACGATGAGCAGGCAGACGATCTGCTGATCATCACCTACGGCAACGGTGTGCCCATGGCGCTGCGCACGGCCGCCCGGCTGGCAGATGCGCACGAGGTGAAAGTGCGCACGCTTGATCTGCGCTGGCTCAAGCCGCTGAATACCGCAGCCATTGCCGAGCATGCGCACCAGTGCGCCGGCGTTATCGTTTTTGATGAGGGGCGCCCTGACGGTGGCGTGGGCGAGGCGGTGTGCACGGCGCTGATGGAGGCGGGTGTCGCCAACCGTCCGGTCCGGCGCCTGACCGGAGCCGACTGCTATATCCCGTTGGCTGATGCCGCCAATCTTGTGCTTGCCGGAGAAGAGGACTTGATGGCGGCGTGTACCGAGGTGCTGGCCCAGGTCGTGCGCTGAGGCGGGTGCCCGCACGGGATGCAAATAGTTTGCCCCCGCTGCGATTTGACAGGTATAATAGCTGGCTTGATGCCATTTGGCGACAGGGGCTTTTGCACACAGCCCGGCCTGAGCGGGAGAAACAGGATGTTTCCCCCGGGAAAGTGTTTCGTTCAGGGGGTTTTGTGGAAAAGCCCGGTCGCCCTTGCAGTTTTATTTCAGGAGTGGATTGAAAAATGACTCTGAGCGTTGAAGAAAAGAGCCGGATCGTCAAGGACTATCAGCTCGTCGAGGGTGATACAGGTTCGCCGGAGGTCCAGGTTGCGCTGCTGACCGCGCGCATCAAGGGCCTGTCCGGTCACTTTGCAACTCACAAGAAAGACCATCACTCCCGCCGTGGTTTGCTCAAGCTGGTCAATCAGCGCCGTTCCCTGCTGGACTATCTCAGGGACAAGGATATCCAGCGCTATCGTGACCTGATCGAGCGCCTTGGCCTGCGTCGCTGATCGCGGGACTATTTGACAGATGAAGACACCCCGGCGGCTTGCAAAGGCTGATCCGGGGTTTCTGCTATTGAACTATTGGAGAGTGATGCAGTGAAGAAATACAGCAAGACATTCAAGTTTGGCGAGCGTGAAGTCACGCTCGAAACGGGCCACGTGGCGCGCCAGGCCGACGGCGCGGTTCTGGTCACCATGGACGACACCGTGGTGCTGGTTACCGCCGTGGCCAGAAAGGAGGCCCGGCCCGGTCAGGGCTTCTTTCCACTGACGGTCAACTACCAGGAGAGATTCTACGCGGCCGGCCGGATTCCCGGCGGGTTTTTCAAGCGCGAAGGCCGCCCCACCGAAAAGGAAACGCTGACCTCGCGGCTGATTGATCGCCCCATACGGCCGCTGTTTCCAGAAGGTTTCCTGAACGAGACCCAGGTGATTGCAACGGTCATGTCGTCCAATCCCGAGGTGAACGCGGACATTCCGGCCATGATTGGCGCATCGGCGGCTCTGACCCTTTCAGGCGCGCCCTTCGGCGGCCCCATTGGCGGCGTTCGTGTGGGTTACATCAATGACGAATATGTTCTCAACCCCACGGCCAGCCAGCTTGAGGAATCGCGCCTGGATCTGATCGTTGCCGGTACCGCCGATGCGGTACTGATGGTTGAGTCCCAGGCCGACCAGCTCAGCGAGGAGCAGATGCTGGGCGCCATTACTTTTGGTCACGAACAGATGCAGGTGGCGATCAGGGCCATTAACGAACTGGCAGAAGAAGCCGGCAAGCCGCGCTGGGACTGGCAGGCACCGGAGCTGCCGGCCGGGCTGGAAGACAAGGTGGCTGAATCGGTTGGTGACGGGCTGGAGAAGGCCTATGACCTGATCGACAAAATGGAGCGCCACGCCGCCATTGATGCGGTGCGTGAACGCGTCGTGGAAGCGCTGTGCGACGAAAACGATGACAGCGCGCCTGAAGCCGACGTTGTGCTCGACATTATCGGCGGCATGGAAAAAAACCTGGTGCGCGAGCGCATTCTTTCCGGCCAGCCGCGCATTGACGGTCGCGACCTGACTTCGGTGCGGCCGCTTGACATGCAGGTGGGCACATTCCCGCGCGCCCATGGTTCCGCCATCTTTACCCGCGGTGAAACCCAGGCCATGTGCTTTGTCACACTGGGCACGGGTCGCGATGCGCAGATCATCGACGCCATCGAGGGTGAGTCCAAGGAACAGTTCATGCTCCACTACAACTTTCCGCCGTACAGCGTGGGCGAAACCAACCACATGCTGGCACCCAAGCGGCGTGAAATCGGCCACGGCAAGCTGGCGCGCCGCGCGCTTGACGCCGTGGTTCCGCTGGGCGAGGAGTTCCCCTACGTTCTGCGTCTGGTGGCTGAGGTTACCGAGTCCAACGGCTCAAGTTCCATGGCCACCATATGCGGCGGCTCGATGGCCCTGATGGATGCCGGTGTGCCGGTCAGGACGCCGGTGGCAGGCATTGCCATGGGCCTGATCAAGGACGGTGACCGCTTTGCCGTGCTGACCGATATCCTTGGTGATGAAGACCACCTTGGCGATATGGACTTCAAGGTGGCCGGCAGTGCCCAGGGCATCACCGCCCTGCAGATGGATATCAAGATTTCCGGCATTACGGCTGAAATCATGGACGTGGCGCTCAAGCAGGCCCATGCCGGCCGCAGCCATATTCTTGAGCAGATGAATGAGGTCATTTCCAGACCGCGCGAGGAAATGAGCGAATATGCCCCGCGCCTGTTCACCATGAAGGTGCATCCGGACAAGATTCGCGACATCATTGGCAAGGGTGGCTCCACCATCCGCCAGATCACCGAGGAGACCGGCACCACCATTGACATTGATGATGACGGCACGGTAACGATTGCCTCGGTCAACCAGGCGTCGGCCGACGATGCCCGTCACCGCATTGAGCAGATCACTGCCGATGTCGAAGTGGGTGCCGTTTACGAAGGTCGCGTGACCAAGATCATGAACTTTGGTGCCTTTGTAACGATTCTGCCGGGCAAGGACGGTCTGGTGCACATCTCACAGATCTCGCACAAGCGGGTCGAAAACGTGACCGACGAGCTGGCTGAAGGCGACAAGGTCAAGGTCAAGGTGCTTGAAGTCGACAAGCAGGGCCGGATTCGCCTCAGCATGAAAGCACTTCAGGAAGAGGAAAAGTCCTGACGAACGGGCGGCTCCCCGCCGTTTCCAAAAACTTTTTCAGGTTGCGGCAGCCGGTCTTCGGCTGCCGTTATGCAGTGAGGAAAATTCATGGAACTGTTGATTCCCATCTCCCCCGGCGAGCTGCTGGACAAGCTCACCATTCTGGAAATAAAGCTGGAGCGTATGGACAACGAGGCTCAGCTGGCCAATGTTCAGCGCGAATATGACCTGCTGAGCGAAGTATGGGAGCGTTCCGGCTCGCGCGAGCCCTCGATTGCCCAGCTGCGCGCCGATTTGCGCAAGGTCAACGAAACGCTGTGGGTCATTGAAGACGATATCCGGGAAGAAGAGCGCCACAAGCGCTTTGGCGAACGTTTCATTGAGCTGGCGCGCTCGGTCTATGTGCAGAACGACGAGCGAGCGGCCGTCAAAAAGAAGATCAACCTGGCGCTGGGCTCGGAAATTGTCGAGGAAAAGTCATACCGCGACTACCGCTGACACCTTGGGCTTGCGTGCTGAGCGCTTGCATGCTGAAAAAGCGGGACAGAATTTTGTTTGCCGCCGCTGGCGGTTTCCAGATAACATAACCTCATGGTTTGAACAACAAAACAGGCGTTGCCATGCTCCGTAAAACATTGTTTGCATCAATACTGGCGTTTTTTGCTTCCAGCGTTGCCGTAGCCCAGGTCGATGATGAAGACCAGCCGCGCGGCCAGGCAGGAACACCCACCTACCACTTTATTGGTGATCGCTACCGCATTGGCGTCGGACTTGACAGCGAGTTCGACATCATTGGCGAGCTTGAGGCCGCCCTGCATGAATCGGACCGTTCCGCGTTCATCCTGGACGGCTGGCTGGGCGATCGCCGCGCAGCCGGGGTCAAGCTCAACTACCACTGGCTCATCAAGGCAGAAGCCGAAGAGGGGCCCGATGGTCCCGTATACGTTGATGGCAGCGTGGCCAAGCTGTTTGTTGCCGCCGACCAGAACCAGCTGCGCGACCGCAAGCTCACCTTTGGTGGTGGCTGGGAAGGCCAGCGCTGGGCCTTTGCCGGCTACGGCATGACCGCACTGACCAGCGAACGCCTGGTCGATTCCACCACCAGCATTGAAGAGCGACTGGTGACCGGCCAGATTGACGGCCACAGTTTTTCGCGCGTGGACAACATGGAAACCATCATCGAATGGTTTGAGGAACCCTATGACTGGGGCCTGGGCCTTCGCGGCGAGCGTTATTTCAACAATCCGCTGGTGCGCCTGCGCGGTGGACTGGACTACGAAAAGGGCGACTACAGCTCATCACAGACCACCGCATCGCTGTCGCTGGACAAGCATTTTCAAAACACGCCTCACAGCCTGAGCTTCCGCACCAGCTACGCGCGCAAGAGCGGCGATTTTGTTGAGGATCGCGGTGACCTGCGCGGCACAGTGGTTTACAGCTACAGCTTTGGCGGTGGAGCAAATTCCTGGCGCGCAATGCCCCAATACCAGGAGATCGAGGTTGAGGTGCCAGGCGAGCCGCGTCTGGAAGAGCGCGTGATCGTCAACGAGGTCACCATGACCGACCGCACCACCTTTGATTTTGACAGTTCAGCGCTCAAGCCCAGGGCCCGCGAAGCGCTTGATCAGGTCATGGCGGTTATCGAGGACGGCGGCCTGGTGGGTGATATCCAGATTGTTGGCCACACCTGCGACATTGGCACCGAGGAATACAACCAGGGCCTGAGCGAGCGCCGCGCAAGCTCCGTGGTTGACTATCTGACGTCCCGTGGCATTGACGCCAGCCGCATTCACTGGGAAGGCCATGGCGAGCTTGACCCGCGCTATCCCAACGACAGCGAGGAGAATCGTGCCCGCAACCGCCGCGTTGAAATCAGCTTTGTTTCTGAGCGGGAAAGCACGGAAACCATCACGGTGGGCCCGGACGAACCAGCCACCGAAATACGCCAGGTCGAAGTGCCGGTTGAAGCGCCGTGGATTCGCCGTGCGCTGCGCAACCCGGTTCGCCACAAGCGCATTGTTGACTACTATCGCTATCAGAAGAGCACCACCAGCGTGATCGAGGGCGAGATGCAGATTGACAACGAAGCGCCTGTGGCCAATGACGACGCCTACACGGTTGAAGCCAACTCGGTGGACAACGTGTTTGACGTGCTGGCCAACGACACCGACCCGGATGGTGACGTGCTCACCCTGATTGCCGTCAGCTCCCCGTCACACGGCCAGGCCGAAATCAGCGGCAGCCAGATTGTCTATACGCCAGATGCGGACTTTGTTGGCACCGACAGCTTTACCTACACCGTTGAGGACGGGTTTGGCGGTGAGGCGAGCGCGACGGTCACCGTGACGGTCGAGTCCGACTCCAGCAACCAGCCACCCGTGGCCGAAGACATTGAGGTCAGCACCGGCTTCAACCAGCCGGTGGACATTGACGTTCTGGCCAGCGCCAGCGACCCGGACGGCGATGCGCTGTCCATTGCCTCGTACAGCCAGCCGTCCAACGGCACGGTGAGCCAGTCGGGCGATGTGTTGCGCTATGAGCCGGCAACGGACTTCTCCGGCATTGATGTGTTTACCTACACGGTTGAAGACGAGCATGGCGCACAGGCCACAGCCAGCGTGCGGGTAACGGTTGCCGAGGACGACAACGGTGGTCCAACGCCAGGTGGCGATCTTGAAGCGGTGCCCGACTACTACAGCACTGCGCCTGGCGAGACCAGCATTACCGTTCACCCCATGGAAAATGATTCGGGTGAGTCAATTGAGATTGTTGCCCTGCACCAGTGGTATGGCCCACCGGCGGAATTTGAGATCAATTCCGATGGCAGCGTCACTTTTGACCTGAGCCTGGACTGCGACGGCCGTCACCACTTCAATTACACCATTGAAGATGTGCACGGTGATCAGGACAGCGCCAATATCACCGTTGTCAGGGTGGATGATGCCTCCACCGAGGCTGCCCTGGCTGAAAGCGGCATTGAGTGCCCCTTGAGATAAACCAGGCAACGGGCCGGGCTGTCCGTGCCGGTCCGACCACAGGTCAGGCCGGAGCTTCCAGCAGGGCCTGCAGCTTTTCAATGACCATGCCCGGCGTGATGAGGTCCATCACGCCGGGCTTTTCAATGCGTTTGCCCCAGCGCAGCTGTTCCGGCTCGCAGCCCATGAACTGACGGGCCGCCTCGGGGAACATGTCAACCGTGTGGTTCAGGCTGGTGAGCGGCCCCGAGCGACGTGCCCAGGTTGCCGCATACAGGCCGACCACTGGCGTGCCCATGGCATCGGCGAAATGCGCCGGACCGGAGTCGGGTGTGATCACGCATGCCGCCCGCTCGAACATGGCCAGGGCCTGTTTGAGCGTGTCCTGGCCGATCAGGTCAAGCGGCTTGTTTTTCATATGCTTGCGAATGGCAAGCCCAAGGCTTTTTTCAAAGTCGCTCGGGCCGCCCATGAGTATGACCGGGCGCTTGGCGACTTCAATGATCCAGTCGGCCACCTCGGCATAGCCTGCTGCGTGCCAGTTGCGCAGCGAATGGCTGGAAGCGGGGCTGATGATGACGGCATGATTTTCCTGCGGCTGATGCCGACGGGCAAAGCAGCGGTCTTCATCATCAATGGGCAGTCGGCGGTCAATGTTTTCAGCAGGAATTCCAAGGTGGCGGGCAAACTGCAAAAAAGCCCGGGACTGGTGCTGGAAGGGGATTGCATCGATGCGCTCGTTGATAACCAGTCCGTGGCCAAGGCGCGAGCGCGGAAGGTCGAACCCTATCCGCCGCCGCGCTTTTACCAGCGCGCCCACCAGGGTTGATCGCTGCGACACCTGGGCCTGAAGCAGAACGTCGTGGCGATGTCCGCCAAGCGCTTCCCTGACCGCTCTCAGGCTTTTGAAGTAATGTTTTTTGTCAAACACAACGAATTCAATTCCCGGCAGGTCGCCGACCAGCCGGTATTCAACACGACCGATAATCCAGGTGAGCCTGGCTTGCGGCCAGGCCTGCTGTATCGCCCTGACCAGCGGCACCGTGTTGCACACATCGCCGAGGGCAGACAGCCGTACAAGAGCGATGGACTGTGGCGGGTCGTGTGTGAAGGCTGCATTGTCGCGGTGGCTGGAATCGGTCATCATGCTGGGTGAAGGTTTTGATTGAGGGGAAGGAATTGCCCGAACAGGTGTTTCAGGCCGGGCCGGTACGCATTCTATATGACCCGGACAGGATTGATGTTGTCAGCCCCGAGTGGCTGCTGCCCGATTTCTGGCGCCAGCGCCAGGCGGTGCTGGCCGAGTTTGGCGGCCGCGGACAGGCGCTGGCGGTTGCCAGCAGCGCAGGCCCGGCGGTGCTGCGGCGCTATTTGCGCGGGGGGCTGGTTGCCCGCTTTATCCGCGATCGTTATTTTTTTACAGGCCATGAGCGCAGCCGCAGCTTTCGCGAATGGCGGCTGCTGGCGCGGCTGTCAGAGCTTGGGCTGCCGGTGCCAAGACCGCTTGTGGCAAGCTGTGAGCGGCTTGGCACAAGCTACAGGGCAGCCTTGATGACTCGCCTGATCGGGCCGGCAAGGAGCCTGACAGAAACAGGAGATTCGCTGCACAGGGAAGGCTGGCGCAGCCTGGGCGTGACCCTGTCAAGATTTTTCAGGGCCGGGGTTGTACACGCCGATCTCAATGCCAGCAATCTGCTGATTGATGATCAGGGGCAGTGGCATGTAATAGATTTCGATCGCGGGCGGCTGCACAACCGTCCGGTAAATCCTGCCCCCATGATCAGGCGGTTGTTCAGGTCGCTGGACAAGCACGGCATTGAAGGCTGCCGTGATCTGCTGGTTCAGCCTCTTGGAATCTGAAGGCCAAGCAGCCTGGCGCGCGCCAGGCCCAGAACCGTGTCTTCGGCAAATCCTTTTTCCGTCCAGGTTCCGGCCGGTTTCCCGGTAAGCAGCTCAAGTGCAGCGGGCAGGCCGGCAACGGGATAGACATGAAACTGATCCATGGCGCAGGCCCGCGCGATGGACTTGTCAAGAACCAGGCGCCCGCGGTCAATGGCGGGAATAATGACGCCATGCCTGCCCCCGGGGCCTGTGTTTACACAGGCGTCGAAAAAGCCCTCTGTTCGTTCGTTGATGTGGCGAATGCCGGTCAGCTGGCCGCGGGCGTTGACTCCAGCCAAAATAACCAATTCCTGGCGAATGGCCACATCGGCAAGGCTGGCCAAAACAAGACAGAGCTGGCTGGCAAGGGTGGCGCCGAGTTCGTCAATATCGTCGATGTCAATATTGCCCTCAAGGCTCAGCCCTGCGCATATGGCCGGGATTCTCTCCAAATGAAGAATTTCGGCCAGCAGTGGCAGCATGAAGCTTTCGGGCGGCTGTGGCCGGCCATTCAGGCTGAGCGAGATCTGCGGCTGCTCAGAGGCAGTCAGGGCCAGACTTAGGCGGCCTGGCTGGCCGAATACCTCGCCTGCCTGGTGATGCGCCGTTACCACATTGATTTGGCCATGGTTGCGGCCACCAAGGCGCAGCGCGCCATTTTCAAGCCTGCGTCTGGTCTGCAGCGCGGTGGTCATGCCGGCCCGCTGGCGGATGCGGTCAAATGCGGCCTCCACATGGCCTCTGCCAATTTCGTCCAGCTCTTCTGTAGCGCTTATAAAGTGCGCCTCACGAATGATGTTGGCCAGCTTGCCGGTTTGTGCGGTCAGTCGCTGCGGCTGATCGGACAGGCGGGCACTCAGCTCGACAATTGCTTCAAGCCCGCCACGTGAAAGCGGCAGCAGCTGCTCTTCCTGAACCAGCGTGGCCGCAAACTGACAGGTCCGTTTTACGCCCTGCCCATCCCGCTCAATGACGTCTTTCAGTTCAGCCAGCAAATGAAACCGGTGCAAGAATTCGCTGCTGAGGGCAGCAAGCTGCTCCCATGCCTGCCTGTCGCCCACCAGAATAACGCCGACATCCACGGGTACGGGCTGTGGCCTGAGCGACTGGACTGTCAGGGCGGATTCACCGGAGCGGGTTGAAATGGCCAGGGTGCCGGTGCGCAAAACCCTGAACAGCTGCCGGGCCGCTGCCGGATCCTCGGCGAGATCTTCCGCATCAATAACCACAAAGCCGCCATCGGCCTGAATAAGCGCGCCTGAACGAATGCCGTGAAATGAGGACACGGCCCGATTGCCCTGGCGCCAGGCGGGGTCTATGGTTCCGAACAGCCCGGCGGTTGATGTGGTTGTGGCCCTGATGACCGGCGCGCTGTCGTTCTCGGCGGCCGCGTTGATGATGTTGACGCCATAAATCATGGCGGGGTCGGCCAAATGTGACGTGTCGTGACCAATGCGCTTTTCAAGCACGTCGTCGATCACCTCGCGCACAAAGGTTTCAACACCGGGGGCGCGGAACCGCTCGATGACAGGGTTGGTGACTTCTGCCATCAGCCGGGCGGTTTCGGTGGCCTCTATTTGTTCAATGTGGTTTTGCGCCTGCTGCCATATGCGCCGCACCTGCTGTGACAGGCTGCTGATTTGCTCGCTGTATGAAGCAATGCGTTCTTCCAGGCGCTCCAGATCGGCCCGGGTTGCCTGTTTTCTGGCCACCATGTTCTGAAATTCATCAAGAGTGACCGGCTTGTTCATGATGCTGACCGCAATCTGCAGGCGGGCATTGGGGCCGGCCTGGCTGCGTACCAGGGCCAGCTTTTCCGCTTCCAGTTCCTCTTCAAGGGGCTTGAGCAAAACCCGGGTTTCTCTCTCGGCCGCCTCCAGCCGGGCTTCGCGGCGCCCGCGAACCGGGTCGTTGCTGAGCACCTCGGGCAGTCGCTCACGCACGAACAGCGCGACCCTGTGCATTTGTCGCTGAAACTGCCGGGCCTGGCCGGGCGCAAACTCAATCAGGCGGGGCTGGCTGGGGCTGGTGAAATTGTGCACAAAGCAAAAATCCCGCCGGCTTCGCGCCCTGGGCTTGAGCCTGGCAAACACGGCGTCCAGCAGTCGATTGCGGCCGCTGCCGCGCCTGCCGCGCAAAAACACATGCTGCTTGCCGCCGGATGACGACAGCGCATACTCCAGTGTTTCATGGGCATTGTTTTGGCCCAGGGTGCCGCGGAGAACGGCAAAGTCGCTGGATGAATTTCCGTCGAGCTGATCATCCGACGGCCGCCAGCGCAGCTGCTCCGGCGGTATTGCCCTGCGCCTGTTGTTCATGATCCCTGCCTTTCCATGATCATTGGCTCCCGAAAAATCCCCTGCAAAACACTATACCCGACCCGGATCGTGAACAAAATGCCTCGGCAGTGATTCTGTATAGCTGATCCAGGCTTGTGCAGCTGCGCGCGGTTTTTCAAGCATGGGCAGGTGGCCTGTGTCCGGCATCATCAGGGTTTTGGACTGCGGCATCAAACTGCCGAGAACAGCCAGGCTGTCCGGATGCAGAACCTGGTCGGCCCGGCCCCAGACAACAAGCGCTGGAATGTCAATGTCGGGAGCAAGCTCTTCAAGGGGCGCGGACTCAAAGCGCATGGCGGTGAATATTGCTTCTGCGAGATGCTGCCTGCGGGCTGCGCGATCGGCAGTCAGCCGCCAGACGGGGCCGGGAAGCCAGGGTGGCCGAACAAAGCAATGGTCCAGAAGCTGTACAAAATCCCTGCGATTGCGAATCACCAGCGCGTTTTTGCCGCCGTCACTGACGGTTTGCAGCAATCGCGACAGCGGCGCCTGGTGCAGTCCGCCGGGATTGAGCAGCCACAATGCCCGTATGCGCTGCGGCGCGATGCGGGCCATGGTGCAGGCAACAAAGCCGCCCATGGAGCTGCCGCCCAGATAAAAGTGTTCTATGCCCATGGTGTCGAGCAGCTCAAGGACACGCCTGGCCTGGGCTTCCATGCTGAAGTCCGTCAGTTTGTGACAGCGGGTCAGCCCGAAGCCGGGCAGGTCGGGCGCAATGACCCTGAAACGGGTTTGCAAATGCCGGCCAACCCGGGTGAAATGGTCGCTGTCTGCATTGAAGCCGTGCAAAAGAACCAGCGGTTCGCCGTGTCCGCCGGTCAGCAGATGCCAGTCAATTCCGCTGCTGGTCACGGTGCGCGGGCGCATGCCGGCACGCTTGCGCTCCAGCGACAGCATGAGCTGCCCGAGAGGGCGGGGCCACAGATACCAGAACAGCACCCAGGCGCAGACAGTTATCGCGAGTAAAAGCAAAAGCATGGCATTCCACAGCGTTGCCTTTTCAGGGTTTCAGCTTAGCGCACAAGCGCGGTCATGGAAGCCGTTAGAATAAGGAACCTGCTTCTCGATTTTGGTGCCAGCGGACATGCCCGTCCTGATCGGCGCAATGGTGGCCATAGTCGCCAGCGCCAACTATTTGGTTCAGTTTCCGCTTAACGACTGGCTGACGCTGGGGGCCCTGACCTACCCGGTGGCTTTTTTTGTGACCGACGTGGCCAACCGCCGCTATGGCCCCGAGGCCGCACGAAAAGTTGTTTACAGCGGCTTTGTGCCCGGGCTGCTGATATCGATCTGGCTGTCCAGCCCGCGCATCGCGTTTGCGTCCGGCTCGGCATTTTTGATCGCGCAGCTTCTTGATGTGGCCATCTTCAATCACCTGAGGCAGAGGGTGTGGTGGCAGCCGCCGCTGATTTCCACCGTTTTCAGCTCGGTGGTCGATACCGCCTGGTTTTTTGTGATTGCCTTTGCGGGCACGGGCATGCCGTGGATAACGCTGGCTTTGGGGGACTATCTTTTCAAGGTTGGTTTTGCCCTGTTGCTGCTCTTGCCCTGGCGAATTGTTGTTGTCCATGGCAGAGCCTGGCGCAACTCTGCATGACGCTGCCGCCGGGTTTTGCCGCGCCGGCGCCGTGCGTATAATCAAAACTCAATTCTGCCTGGGAGTGGAGAACATGTTGCGAACTGCACTGGCAGCAGCGCTGCTTTTTGTGGTGACGGCCTGCGCGGTCAACCCGGTGACCGGTGAGCGCGGACTGAATTTTTATGGCGAAGACTGGGAGCTGGAGGTGGGCGAACAGCAATACGCGCCTCTGCGTCAGTCGCAGGGCGGGGATTTTGTGCTTGACGCCGGTCTGGTTGGCTACGTTCAGTCGGTTGGGCAGCGGGTGGCGAGCCATGCCGACCGGCCGCTGCCCTATGAGTTTCATATCATCAACAGTTCTGTGCCCAACGCCTGGGCCCTGCCGGCCGGAAAGATTGTTGTCAACCGCGGCCTGCTCACCGAGCTTGGCTCCGAAGCCGAACTGGCGGCCGTGCTTGGACACGAGGTCACGCATGCGGCAGCCAGCCACAGCGCCCAGGCAGCTTCGCGGGCGGCGCTGACCCAGGGGGCGGTGATGGTGGGTGCCGTTGCGGTGGGTATGGGCAGCGACAACAGCGATTATTCCCAGATTGCCATGCTTGGCGGCATGCTCGGAGCGCAGCTTGTCCAGCAGCGCCATTCGCGCGGCGCCGAGCGCGAGGCCGACTATTACGGCATGCACTACATGAAACGCGCCGGCTACAACCCGGAGGCGGCTGTGGAGCTGCAAAAAACCTTTGTCAGGCTTTCGGAAGGGCAGGAAGCGGGCTGGCTGGACGGCTTGTTTTCTTCCCACCCTCCATCGAGGGAAAGGGTGGAAAACAACAGTAAAACCGCCGATGAGCTTGGCCGGGAAGGCCGCATGGGCAAGGCCGAGTATCAGCAGAAGATGAGTGTTCTCAGCCGGCTTGAGCCAGCCTACAGGGCCCATGATGAGGGCCAGAAGGCGCTGGCGGAAGGGCGTTTTGATGTGGCGCTCGGCAAGGCGGATGAAGCGCTGGCCATCAGCCGTGACGAGGCCCTGTTCCACGCGCTCAAGGGCGATGCACTGGCCGGTCAGAAAAAGCTGGCGGCGGCCGAGTCGGCATTTTCCGATGCGCTGGCTCGCGACTCCGGCTGGTTTTACTACCATTTGCGGCGCGGCAACCTGCGCGAGCAGGCCGGCAACCTGAAGGGAGCCCGGTCAGATTTGCGCGCCAGCCTCGAGCGCCTGCAAACGGCCGATGCCCATTTTCTTTTGGGAAATGTGGAGCGTGCAGACGGCAACAGAAACCAGGCCATTGAGCATTACCGGGTGGCCGCCCAGTCCGATTCGCGCGCCGGCCAGCTGGCGCGACAGCAGCTGGCTGAAATGGGTGTATCCAGCCAGTGATGGCCTAGGAGCAGTCCTTCAGGGGCAGGCTGGACGATACCAGCCTGATGTCCAGCCTGTCCTTGCCGCCGCGCCGCTGGAGAATTCTGACCGGCATCCAGTGGAAATCGGCCGCGTGCCACGACAGGTTGACCTTGTCCGAGCCGGGTTTTTCATCGCGCCGAATTCGGACGGTTTCAAAACAGCCGGCCGGCAGTTCAAGCGTTTCGCTGCCATCGTACATATAGCGGGCGTGCTTGACCTCGTTGCGGTCGATCAGGTCGAAGTCGTGGCTGCCGTGACGCTTTTGCGGGCTGGACAGGTTTACCGCCAGCTGCAGCCTGAGGCTTAGCGGATCAACCAGCTGATCGGTCAGTTCAACGGTTTTTTCGCCTTTTTCGGTGCGCACCTGCGTGGTTCCCGTCTGCCAGTCGGCCTGGTGCTGAAAATAGCGGTTGTTGGCTGGAGCCTGCTGCGCGTGGTGGTAGGTCAGCATGCGGATATGGTTGCCGCGCCAGGTGAAATGGGCGGCTTCCTCGGCCGATACATTGAGCGCCTTTGCCCACCACGCTGTGGCCCGGGTGTCGGACCGGTAATACCACACGCCGCTGTCGAGCTGCTCCAGGCTGACTTCCAGCTCGCCCACCTTCTTGCCGTGACGCAGGACTTCGTAGGTGGCTTCGTGAGCCGGCAGCGGCGCGCTTTCAGCGGCCATGACGACGTTCGAGCAGGCGACCGTCATCATCAAAATCGTGGTCAAGCACAAGCGGTTTATCAAGAATGACTCCGTCAATGTGAATGTGTTCTTTGCGCCATTCGACCCGGTGGTTGAACAAAAGTGCCAGCGTGGCCGGATAGAGCCTGTGCTCCAGGGGCAGCAGGCGTTCGGCCAGCGTATCAGCCGTGTCGCTGCTGTTCACCTCGAAAATGACCTGGCTGATGACCGGCCCGGCATCCAGCTCGGGGGTCACGATATGCACGCTGGCGCCGTGTTTTTTCTCGCCGGCCTCAAGAACACGCCGGTGCGTGTGCAGCCCCCTGTGGCGCGGCAGCAGGGATGGGTGAATGTTGATGATCTGGCCGGGAAAGCGGTTGACGAAGCCGGCGCTGAGCACCCGCATGAAGCCGGCCAGAACGATATGGTCGGGCTCGAAACCGGCCACGGCGGCCGCCAGGCTGCGCTCGAAGGCGCGCCGGTCCGGAAACTTTTCGCGGTCCACGCAGACGGTATCCATGCCGGCCTGTGCAGCAATGACCAGCCCGCGCGCGTCCGGGCGGTCGGAGATGACCCCCAGTATTTGCGCGCCGAGCCGGTTTTGGCTGATGGCGCCGTGAATGGCGGCAAAGTTGCTGCCGCGGCCCGACAGCAAAACAACCAGTCGCTTTTTTGCCGCTGCCGGCACGGTCAAAGAAACCGGACGCGCGTTGAGGCCTGGTCGCGGGCGGTCACGCGCCCGATGACATGCACGGGTTCGTCCAGCGCGGCGGCAATTCCGCCCACTGCATCTTGCGGCACGATAAACACGAACCCTATGCCCATGTTGAAGGTGCGCCGCATTTCCGCAGCGGCAATATTGCCCGCTTTTTGCAGCCAGGAAAACAATTCGGGCTGCGGCCATGCGCGGCTGTCTATTTCGAGTCCAAGGTGGTCGGGGACAATGCGCACGATGTTCTCGGTCAGGCCGCCGCCGGTGATGTGGGCCATGCCGCGAATGTCATGGCTGCCCAGCAGTTTTTTGACCTGTGGGGCGTAAATGCGGGTAGGCGCCAGCAGGGCATCGCCCAGGGTGGCTCCGCCCATGGGCGCGTCAAGCAGCTCGCCGCTGTGCTTGAGCACCTCGCGAATAAGCGAGTAGCCGTTGCTGTGCGCGCCGCTGGAGGCCAGCCCGAGAACAACGCAGTCGTCATCAATGGCTGAACCGTCGATAAGCCCGTTGCGCTCGACTGCGCCGACCGCAAAGCCGGCCAGATCATATTCCCCGCGGCCGTACATGCCGGGCATTTCAGCCGTTTCGCCGCCGATCAGCGCGCAGCCGGACTGGCGGCAGCCCTCGGCAATGCCGGCAACGACGGCCGTCGTGGTGTCAATGTCCAGTTCACCACAGGCAAAGTAGTCGAGGAAAAACAGCGGCTCGGCACCGCAGACCAGCACGTCATTGACGCACATGGCCACCAGGTCAATGCCAATGGTGTCATGGCGGTCAAGCTGATGGGCCAGCATCAGCTTGGTGCCGACGCCATCGGTGCCTGAAACCAGCACCGGGTCGCGAAATTTGTCGCCCAGATGGAACAGGCCGCCAAAGCCGCCCAGGCTGCCCATGACTTCGGGTCGGGAGGCGGCCGCCACCAGCGGCTTGATTTTCTCAACCAGCGCATTGCCGGCATCAATGTCCACACCGGCCTGTCGATAGCTCAGTGAGCGGGGATTGTTCTTGTCCATGGGTTTTGGCAATTCCTGGTTTGCGCGGATCAGTGGGCCGCTCGGCACAGCGCCATATTATGGCGGATTCCCGGCATCAAATCGAAGTTGACGTTGAGCACGGGCCGATTATGCGCTAGGCTTTCCGCCCAGCGGGCAGGGAGTGGACGGCTCGCGCAGTCGGATCGGACATCGGAGAACAGCTTCAAGTGAACGCAAAATCGTCGCCTGTCGTACGTCACGGGGCTTACCCGGAGCTAACCATTGCCTCCTTTCTGGTGGGCAACTTTTTGGGTGCAGTCATTGCCGTAAGTATCGGTTATGCCGCGCTTATTCTGGGGTTTTCCATCGAGGGGTCGGAGCTGGCAGCCATACTTGGTTTTGCCATTTTGCGCGGCATTCTTCGCCGCAGCTCCATTCTTGAGGTCAATATCGTCCAGACCACGGCCAGCGCCGTCAATGGCGCCTCGTCCGGGCTGATGTTCTCGGTGCCGGCGTTTTTCATTCTCGGCCAGACCGACTTTGACCCGCTTCTTCTGGTTTTTGGGGCCATGGCCGGCGCTTTCCTGGGCATTGCCTTCATCATTCCCCTGCGCAAGCAGATGATTGACTACGAGCGGCTGACCTTTCCCGGCGGCGTGGCCGTGGCTACTATTCTCAAGTCGCCGGGGGCCGGAATCAGAAAAGCCATGTATCTGGTGGGCGCCGCCGCTGTTGCAGCCATAATCCATATCATCGTCAAGATTTACGGCGTCGAATATTTCGATCTGGGCGGACTCATCGGCTTGCCCGAATACATGAACGGCATCTGGTATGTATCGCTGCTGACTGTCGGGGTGGCCTATATTGCCGGCAAGGGCGGCGTGGCCTTTATCATCGGCGGTTTTCTGTGCTACTGGGTGCTGGCACCGTTTCTCGATCTGAGCGGGCTGATGCCGGTCGATCCGGAGACCGCAAGCAGCATGACCGATCCGGACAGGCTGCAGCAGTTTTTGTACCGTCCGGTGGGTATTGGAATGCTGATTGGCGGGGCAGTGGCCGGCGTGCTCATGGCCCTGCCGCTGATCGTCACCGCCATCAAGAGCATGCAAAATGCGGCCAAAAGCGAGGCGGCACTGGCGCGCGATGAAATGCCCATCAAGCTGCTTTATTTCGCAATTGCCGGCGCGATCCTGCTGCTGGTATTCATGGCGGTGACCTCTACAGAACAGACCGGCTGGGGACGCGGCATTGTCATGGGCCTGGTGGGCGTGCTGTGGATATGGATTGCCGGCGTCATTCTTTCGGAAGCAATCGGCCGCACCAACTGGTCACCGCTGTCGGGCATGACGCTGATTGCAGTGACCATCATGATATTTATCACCCGCGGGATGGATGATTCTTCGGCCATTATTGCCGCGGTCATGGTGGGTGCCGCGGTGTGTGTGGCCATGAGTCAGGCCACCGACCTGATGCTGGACCTGAAGACGGGCTATCTGGTGGGCGCCACGCCGCGGGTTCAGCAGTACGGCCAGTTTCTGGGCGCGTGGCTGGGGCCGATTCTGGTGGTGTCGCTGATATTCATTCTGCACGAGGCCTACGGCCTGGGCAGCAAGCAGCTGCCGGCACCCCAGGGGCAGGCGCTGGCCAGCATGATTCAGGGCATACTCGGTGGCAACGTGCCGCTGGACAAATACATTGCCGGGGCCGGGCTGGGGGCGCTGCTCAGCGTCAGCCAGCCGGGGCTGGGCATTACCGTCGGGCTGGGCTTCTACCTGCCGTTTGCCATCGTGCTCACCTACGCCATAGGCACGCTGGTGCGCGTCATCAGCGACTGGCGTTTGGGCCACAATTTTGCCGATGATGTCGGCATTCCGGTTGCCGCCGGGCTGATCGTGGGTGAGGCGCTGGTGGGTGTTGGGTTTGCCATGGTCAAGATTTATCAGGGAATGGGCGCATGAAAGCGATAGCAATTGTTCTGGTGGCCGCAGGGTTTGTGGCCGGTGCGCTGGTCAGCGTACTCGAGGTTGAAACGGTTTCATGGGGGCCGTTTGTTGTCGCCCTGCTGGCCGGGTTTGCCGGCATCATCTGGTACAAGCGCCTGACCCATGCCGGCATCAGTGCCGATGAGCATGTGCAGGGCAATCTGTCCACGCTGGGCAGCGCCCTGAAAAACATTTGCGTCAACCTGGACGCGCTCGTCGAGCGCCGCAAGGACGTGCCGCCCCACGAGTTCCGCTTTGAAATCGATCGTCTGTTTCGCGATGACCTGGATGCCTTTGCCGAGGCGCGCCATTCCATGCAGCATGCTTTCGGGCTGCGTGCCTACGCGGATATCATGAGTGCTTTTGCGGCCGGAGAGCGTTACATCAACCGCGTATGGACGGCCTCGGCCGATGGTTATATTGACGAGGTTTTGCGCTATCTTGAGCGAGCCCAGCGCCAGTTTCACGAGGCACGCGACGACTTTTCCGCACTGCGCTGATCAGGTACAGCGGGGCTGTGCTATCTTTGCCTGATGCTGCCACGTTTATTTCTTGCGCTTGTCCTTTCCCTGGCTGCCGGCATGTTGCCGGCGGCCGATCTGTACACGGGCGAAGTGCCAGCCGGCGATGACGCCGGCCATGCCGGGGCGGAAATGGCGGCCCTGGACCAGGTGCTGTCGCGCCTGACCGGGCTCTATGACGAGTCGCTTGCAAAACGCCTTGGCCTTGGTGCCGGCAGCGTCAACCGCCTTGTGCTCACCCGTCAGCTGCTCAGGCGCGAAGTGTTTTTGCCATCCGGCGACACCGGAGAGGCGCTGTACCTGCAGCTGACCTTTGACGCCGCCGCCATCAGGCAGCTGTTGGCCGACAATCAGCTGCCGCGCTGGGGAAGGGAGCGGCCGCTGGTGCTGTTGTGGACAGCACAGGAAAGAGACGGCGCAGTTGGAATGCTTGAGGAAGATTCCAGGCTGGGCTATCTGATTGCCGAGCATGCGCGCCGGGTCGGGCTGGACATTGTGCGTCCGCTGGGTGATGTTTTTGACCTGTCGGAAGTGACGGCGGAAGACATTAGGGGCGGGTTTCTGGCTTCTTCCGATAGCGCCGCAAAGCGTTACGGGGCAGATGTTGTGGCCATGCTTGACCTGCGGCAGCGCCAGGGTGATGAAGATGCCAGGCACTGGCAGGGTCGCCTGTACTGGCGCGTGGGTGGACAGGAGCTTTCACTGCGCCGCAGCGATGTGTCGCGCGAGCGGATGATTGCCGAGGGTTTTGAAATGCTGGCCTCCTCACTGGCTTCGCGCTATGCCGTGATTGACGCCGGTGGCGAGGCGCTTCAGTGGCAGGTTGCCGTAAGCGGCATTGTTGACGAAGTGCAGTATGCAGCCGTCGTGAACTATCTTGAAAATCTCAGCGTAGTTCATCATTTGCAGGTTGCGTCCGCCGGCGGTCGCGAAATTGTTTTTGACCTGGAAGCGGGCGAGGGCCTGGAGTCGTATCTGGAGCTGGGAGGGCTGCTCGAGCTTGAGCGGCGTGAGCACAACCGCAAGTTGTTTTACAGGCTGGCGCATTGAACTTGAGCTTTATTCCCAATTTGCTGACCATTGCCCGCATGCTGGCGGTGCCGCCTTTGGTGTGGGCATTGCTGACCGGGCATTTTGGCTGGGCGCTGGGCCTGGCTGTTTTTGCCGGGCTGTCTGACCTGGCCGACGGCTGGCTGGCGCGCCGTTTTTCATGGCAGTCGCTGTGGGGCAGTGTTTTTGACCCGCTGGCCGACAAGTTTCTCATGGTGGCCAGCTATGTCACCCTGGGCTGGCTGGGCGAGCTGCCGTGGCTGCTTGTCGGGCTGGTCATTGTGCGCGACCTGGTCATTGTCATCGGTGGTCTGGTCTACTACCACCGCTTCGATCGCTTCAGAAAACACGACGTCGAGCCGACCCAGCTGTCGCGCTTCAACACCTTCTGCCAGGTTTTTCTGATGTGGTTTGTGCTGGTGCGGCTGGCCGAGTTTCCGTTTCCCTTGCCGGCCGAAGGCCAAATTGGACTGGTGTGGCTGGTGGGCGTGCTGGCGGTGCTCACTCTGGTTCAGTATGTGTGGATATGGAGCTGGCGCGCGGTGCACGTGCGTCGCGAGTCCGCCAATAACGATTCAGCCAGGCCTTCCCGCTGAGTGATTTTGTCATGAGCTTTGCACAGCTTCCCCTGGCGCTTAAATCGCCCCGCCAGCCCGCTTTTGACAATTTTGTTGCCGGGCGCTCGCGGCCGGTCGTGGCCACGCTGTCGCTGGGTCTGGAACCCGGCGGGTGGTATCTGGTGAGCGGGCCAAGGGGCTCGGGGCGCTCCCATCTTTTGGGTGCTGCCCTGGCCGATCGCATCCGTCACGGTGAGCAGGCCATTTTTATCGGCCTAAAAAAAACCGGCCAGCTTGACTTGCTCGAGCAGGCCGATGGCGACTGGGTCATTGTTGACGATATTGATGCCCGGGCCGGCAATGCCGCCGCCGAGCTGGCGCTGTTCAACGCGCTCAACCGCTTCCGTGCCGGGCGCTGCGGCGTCATCATGAGCGCAGCGGGCCTGGATGATTTTCAGCTGCCTGATTTGCGCTCCAGGCTGGGGCAGGCGGTGCGCCTTACCGTCAAGCCCCTGGACGAGGCGGGGCTGCTGCAGCTGGCCACCATGCTGGCAAGAGAATACGAGGTGGTGACCGGACGCGGTGCCATTGACTATCTGATCAGCCGTGCACCCCGCAACGCCGCGTATATTGCCGCCCTGATAGAGGCCGGTGCCCGACGCGCGCTGGTTGAAAAGCGCTCGTTTTCCATTCCGCTGGTGCGTGAACTGCTTGAGTCTCCGGCCTGGTCGGCCCCTTGACAGCAAAGCCCGCGCGTGCGGGCTTTGCTCAAGTTTGCAAAAGAAGGGCAGGGTGCCTGCCGCGCATTCAGTCGCGCAGCTTGACGCTGGCCCTGAATTCCATGCCGCGCTCGGTCAGGTACAGTCCGCCGCTTGAAGACTCATAGAACCTTGCCATTTCCTTCAGGGCTTCGACCTGGCTTGCCACCTGCGCTTCGATATTGCCATTGTTGCCATCGTCGCTCTCGTCGCCGGCGTTGTCGGCAAACTGTTCCAGGAGGGCCGCATAGCCATTCATGTTCATGCTGTAGGTGAACAGGGCATGGTCTCCCTCACCGGTATCAAGCGCCTCATTCAGCCGGGCCTTTTGATCGGCCCCAAGGGCGAGACCAAGCGCCATTTTGCCCATGCCGGCCCATACCGGTGTATTGGGCGGCAGATTTGGAATAAGCCCTTCAGGCACCGGCTGGGGGTCGCCGCCGGGCGTCAGCTGCAGTTCGGCCAGCTCGGGCGAGAACATTTGCGCCATGCCAAGCATCATTTCCGGGTTGCGCATGAATGCAGCCAGCGTGCCGGTGGCATCGGGAGACGCAATGTTTTCCAGGTTGAGCGAGTCGAGGCTGACCTGGAAGCCGTACAGATTGCTGACCATGGGCGGAATGGGCTGATTGAGCGCAGTGAGCCAGTCCGATGCCTTGTCGCCAATGTCATCAAACAGCACGCAGCGCGGCGGTGATTCAACCCAGCCCTCGACGATATCGCGGACAAAGTCGCGGGTGCCGATCAGGTTGAATGCCAGGCCCAGGCTGGCCAGGCGGGATGAGCGGTTGCCCAGCTGAACCGGCGTATCCGAGATGGCGCTCAGGCGCCTGGCAAAATCGGATTCGGCTTCCTGCACAAAGGCAAAGTCCATTGCGCTCGAATCCAGCGCCGTGTAGCCAAATGAGCCGCGCGGGAAAATGCCGGTCAGTGCGCCAAGCTCATCGCGACAGGCAGCGTCGCCGGCAATCTCACCCAGGAGAGTGGTTGCGCGCAGCTCGGCCAGGGTTTCATCATCGCTGTCAAACAGCAGGGCAAGGACCTTGTCGGCCTCAACAAAACCGGTTCCGTAGTCGAGATAGCCGCGCTCTTTCGAGAATTGCGCCAGGGTTTTGGGCGCAAAGGAATCATCGGGCTGATCGAGATTGGCTACCCGGCGCAGCAGCCCGGGCTCGTCGGGGATGATCGCCATGGTTGCAAAATTGTCGTCATAGGACAGGGCAATGCCAAGCGTGCTGTCGGGCAGGTCGGTCCACAGCACGGGGACGCCGTCCAGGTCGCGCCACTCAACTTCAGCCCGGGCATCCTCGGTAACGCGATCAATCATGGCGCGAAAGGCGTCGGCATCGTCCAGCTCCCAGTGCGAGAACGGATAAAGCAAAACGCCGTGCACAGCGCTGTGGCCATTGATGCTCATGCCGCGCTCGCTCAGCGATTCGGGGCCGTCAATATCAGCGTATTCGCGCAGCAGCGCGGCAATCAGCGGCTGATCCTCCATTTCATCGGCCAGCCTGATCAGCGAATCACTGTTGGCGCCCAGCGCCGGCCCAAATCCGGCCCAGGCCTTTTCCACCATTTCTTCCGGCAAGACTTCGAGGTTGGCAAACAGCCAGGGGGTGTCGGCATCAATGCGCTCAAACAGCGCGTCAACCTTTTGTGTCGCGGCCGCTTTCGTGGTCGACGGCAGCGCGCTGGAAGGCTCCGCTGCCGTGGACGGTTCGCCGCTGTCTTTTCCGCCACAGGCGGCCAGCAGCAGGGCCAGCAGGCCCGGAATGATCAGTTTTCGTTGAATCATGCTATTTCTCCCAGGGAAGCAATGCAGTTAATGGTGCATAGTGTCATACAACACCAATACACTTGTCAAGCAAATAATCAGGCTGAAGCAGAAGTGCGTCGCGCTGTCAGCCCAAAGACTTGATTCCGGATACCAGCTGCTGGGCCACTTTTTGGGCGTCTCCGTAGAGCATGCGCGTGTTGTCTTCAAAAAACAGCAGGTTTTCGATGCCGGAAAAACCGGTGCCCTGGCCGCGCTTGACAACAATGCAGTTTCTGGCCCGGTCGGCATCCAGGATGGGCATGCCGTAAATCGGGCTGGAGCTGTCCTTGCGCGCCGCCGGGTTGACCACGTCGTTGGCGCCTATGACCACGGCCACGTCGGTGTTGGGGAACTGGGCGTTGATGTCCTCGAGGTCAAAAATCATGTCGTAGGGCACGCCGGCCTCCGCCAGCAGAACGTTCATGTGCCCCGGCATGCGGCCGGCCACAGGGTGAATGGCAAAGCTGACCTTGATACCGCGCCCGGTCAGCAGTTCGGTCAGTTCCCACACCTTGTGCTGGGCCTGAGCGACCGCCATGCCGTAGCCCGGCACAATGATGACGCTTTCAGCGTAGGCCAGCTGGATGGCGGCATCGGTGGCATCTATGGATTTCATTTCCCCGGCAACATCGTCGCTGATGGCGTCCTCGTCGGCTTTGCCAAAGCCGGCAAACAGCACGTTGCCCAGCGAGCGGTTCATGGCGCGCGCCATCAGCAGGGTCAGCAGGCTGCCGGCCGCGCCGACCACAATGCCGGCAATCATCATGGCCGGGTTTTGCAGTACGTAGCCTTCAAAGCCGACCGCCAGGCCGGTCAGGGCGTTGTACAGGGAAATGACCACTGGCATGTCGGCGCCGCCGATGGGAATGGTCATGAGCACGCCGGCCGCCAGCGCCAGAATAAAGAACGGAATCATGATTGCCACCGAGGCGCCGGTTGCAACAAGGATCAGTCCGAGCAGCAGCACCAGCACAAACACCGCCAGGTTCACGGTTTGCTGGTGGTTGAAGCGCCAGGTTCTGCGCATCCAGCCCTGCAGCTTGGCGAAGGCAATCATGGAACCGGTAAAGGCCACGGCTCCGATGATGCCGCCGAGCACGGCCAGCACCAGGGTGGTCAAATCCATGTCTATGACACCGGCGGCGGACTTGCTGAGCTCGACCGCGGCAATGGCGGCAGCGGCGCCGCCGCCCATGCCGTTGTAGACGGCGATCATCTGCGGCATGTCGGTCATGGCCACGCGCCGGGCCGTCCACCAGGTGGCCCCCGAGCCGATGGCAATGGCGATCAGCATGAGCAGGTAGTTGCCGGTGACCTGCGGGTGAAAGAAGGTGACAACAATGGCCACCAGCATGGCAGCGCCGGCCCACAGAATGCCGCGGCGGGCGGTGACCGGCGAGCTCATTGCCTTGAGGCCGTAAATGAACATGACGGCCGCGGCAAAGTAGGCGGCCTGAATGAAAAACCCTGGAGTTGCGTTCATGAATCAGTCTTCCTTGCGGCCCGAGGTCTTGAACATTTCCAGCATGCGCTCGGTGACCACATAGCCGCCGACCACGTTGCCGGCCGCCAGCATGACGGCAATGAAGCCGATGGTGGTTTCGGCGCCGCCCTCGGCCATGCCCAGCGTGACCATGGCGCCGACCAGCACAATGCCGTGAATGAAGTTGGAGCCCGACAGCAGCGGGGTATGCAGTATCGACGGCACGCGTGAAATCACCTCGAAGCCGGCAAATCCTGCCAGCATGAATATGTACAGAGCGGCCCAGCCTTCCATGTTCAGTTCTCCATTGGTCGCAAGTTCAAGGGTGAGGCGCCTGCTCTCAGGCGCTCTTGTCCGCCGTGAATGCCGGGTGGACAATCCGGCCCTGACGGGCCAGCAGGCAGCCGGCAATGACATCGTCATCGGGGTTGATGTTCAGCGGCCCGCCCTCGCTGTCCCCGGCCTCATCGTGAATGAGCAGCTGCAAAAGGTTGTGAATATTGCGCGCATACATTTGCGAGGCGTGCAGCGCGGCGCGGCTGGCCAGGTCGGTGGGGCCGGCAATGATGACGCCATTGTGAACGACGGTTTCGCCCGGACGGGTCAAGGCGCAGTTGCCGCCGGTTTCAGCGGCCAGGTCGACAATCACGCTGCCGGCGTTCATGTTCTCAACCATTTCAGCGGTCACGATGCGCGGCGCGGCGCGGCCGGGAATGGCGGCCGTGCTGATCACCGCATCGGCGCTCTTCAGGTGGCTGGCCAGGGCATCCGCCTGTTGACGGCGCTCATCATCGGTCAGCTCGCGGGCGTAGCCGCCTGCCGTTTCCGCGTCCACGCCGGTGTCAATCATTTGCGCACCCAGCGACTCGACCTGCTCCCTGGCCGCGGCGCGAATGTCGTAGGCCTTGACGCGTGCGCCGAGACGCCGGGCGGTGGCAATGGCCTGCAGACCGGCCACGCCGGCGCCGATGACAATGACGCTGGCCGGGCGCAGGGTGCCGGCAGCGGTGGTGAGCATGGGAAACAGCCGCGGCGACAGGTCGGCGGCAATGATGACCGCCTTGTAGCCGGCAATGGTGGCCTGGGATGACAGCACGTCCATGGACTGGGCCCGGGTAATGCGCGGCACCAGCTCCATGGAAATCATGTCCACGCCGGCTGCGGCGGTCTGTTCCAGCGCTTCAAAATCCTTCCAGGGCGAAAGCAGGCCTACGAGCAGGCTGCCGGCGGTCAGCTGCTCAAGAATCCTTTTCTCGGGCCGGCGCACGCACAAAAGCACCGTGCTCTGTGCAGCCAGAGTGGCGCCGTCGTCAATCATGCGGCAGCCCTCCCAGGCCTCGTCAGGATAGCCGGCATGCACCCCGGCACCGGTTTGAACCAGCACCTCGTGGCCCCTGGCCACCAGCTTTTTGGCCGTGTCCGGGTCCAGCGCCACGCGCTGCTCGCCCGGGCGGGACTCCCTGATGATTCCGATTTTGAGCGTCATCAAACTGCTTGCCTCATGTTGGATCGAACCTGGCGGCGCCAGCCGGAAAAATAACGCATCAATTCTACATGGGTATGCGTGCGGGGTTGAATGATGTTCAGCGGCGGCCGGACAGGGCAGCGCTGGCACACGCCAGCCGGTCTGCTGTGCCCACGTCGTGCCAGACTCCGGCGTGGTGCTGGCCACCAACCCGTCCCGCAGCCACGGCCCCTTCAAGCACCGGCCTCAGCGCCCGCCGGCCCGGGGGCAGCCCTGAAAAAAGATCGGGCGACAGGACGGCGATGCCGCTGAAGGTCAGTTTTTTGCCATGCCCGAGCAGCCCGTCGGAAAAGGGGAAGTCGCCGCCGCGATTGTGGGCCGGGTTGTCGACCAGCACCAGGTGCGCCAGCTTTCCGGGCAGCGCGGCTGGCAGGCGGCTGAGCGAAAAGTCGCTGTAAATATCGGCGCTGATGGCCATAAACGGCTGTCGGCCCAGCAGCGGCAGCGCCCGGATGATGCCGCCGGCGGTTTCCAGCGCGCCCTCGGGTTCGCGCGAATAATCAATGTCGAGGCCCCAGCGGCTGCCGTCGCCCAGAGCGTCCATGATTTGATCACCCAGCCAGTCAAGGTTGATGACCACCTGCCTGATGCCGTATGCGGACAGTCGCTCAAGGTGATGAACAATCAGCGGCTTGCCGGCCACCTCGATGAGCGCCTTGGGAACGGTGTCGGTCAGAGGGCGCAGCCGCTCGCCGCGACCGGCGGCAAGGATCATGGCGCGGGCAATTTTCATTGCACGCGCCGCTGCCGCCAGGCATTCAGCAAGCCATCCAGCTCGTTCAGCTCGGGATTGCGCCGGATGCTCACATCAAGGTATTTGAAAAACCGGGGCGCGTCGCGCAGGTAGCGCGGCTTGCCGTCGCGGTAGCGAATGCGGGCAAAAATGCCGATCACTTTAAGAAAACGGTGGGCACCGACAAGATCACAGCTGCGCTGCCACAGCTGTGCGCTGGCGGGCACCGGCAGCCCGGCGGCCGCGGCGCGCTGGCGGTAATCCTCCAGCCAGCGGTCGCTTTGTTCAACCGGCCAGCTTAAAAATGCGTCGCGAAACAGGCACACCGGGTCATAGCAGATCGGCCCGATGACGGCGTCCTGAAAATCGATGATGCCGGGGTTGGGTTCGGCGATCAGCAGGTTGCGCGGCATGTAGTCGCGGTGGCAGAACACCTGTGGCTGGTCCAGCGCCCAGCGCAGCAGGGTGGCGCAGACCTCATCCCAGCCGTCAAGCTCGCCGTCGGTGGGCTCAACCTGCCAGTGGCGGGCGAGAAACCAGTCAACAAACAGGTTGAGCTCGCGCATCAAAAGCGCCGGGTCGTAGGACGGCAGTCCGCTGATGTCAACCTCTGCCTGCATGTGAATCAGCGCTTTCACGGCGTCATCGAACAGACTGTCGGCATTGCCGCTGTCAAGAACATGATGAAAGGGCCGTGGTCCCAGGTCTTCAAGCAGCACAAAGCCCTGCTCGGGGTCGTGGGCAAGAACTTCCGGCGCGTGCAGGCCAATTGCCCGCAGCCGGCCGGCAATGTTGACAAATTCCTGCGTGCGTTCCACATCGGGTGGAGCGTCCATGACAACGAAGCTGGCGCTGTCGCGCATCAGGCGGTAGTAGTTTCTGAAGCTGGCGTCACTGGAAATGGAGGCCTGCTCGCACTGCGGCCAGGCCAGTTCGTCCAGCGCCCAATTGACGGCCTGCCTGCGGCGTTCGCTGCTCGGGTTCAAGCTGTTCTCCATGTCAACGAGGTGCGGCATGCAGTGCCCGGCCGGCTGGACGCGGCCTGCACAGCAGATGCCACGAACAATTGTACGTGCTGTTGTTGTGCCCGGCCGGAGCTTTTTGCAGCCGGTGCCGGGCAGGTGATGACCGGGATCCGCTAATTAATACCAAATTGGTCTTGTTTATAAAAGCCGTGGCCATCATAATAAGGGACTGAGAGCAAACAGGCATGGCCAATGCTGAGAATTTCCAAGCTGACAGATTACGCAACGGTGCTTATGGCGACCCTGATCGACTGGCCCGACCAGTGTGTTCCGGCCAGCCGGCTGGCGCAGCTGACGGGGCTTGAGGTCCCGACAGTTGCCAAGGTGTTGAAAACACTGGCGCGTGCCGGCCTGGTCAGCTCGGTTCGCGGCGTCAACGGAGGCTATCAGCTTGCCTACGCGCCCGAGGATATTTCGGTGGCCGGCATCATCCGCGCCATGGAAGGACCCATTGCGCTGACCGAATGTGCTCTCGAGTCCGGTTTGTGTGCGCACGAACCCGACTGCCAGCTAAAGGGCAACTGGAAGCGCATAGGACAGGCCATTGAAAATGCTCTCAGCGGCCTGAGCCTGGCCGATCTGGCCGAGCCGTCTTCGCAGCGAATCGCCATTCGCGCACGCATAGAAAACTCACCACTGCAGGAATTTTGATGAGTCAGACTGTCGAACAAGTTCAAAACTACATTCAGCAGCGCTACAAGGCCGGTTTCTATACCGACATTGAAATGGACAAGGCGCCAAAGGGGCTGAACGAAGAAATCATTGCCATGATTTCAGCCAAGAAGGACGAGCCCGAATGGCTGCTGGAGTGGCGGCTGAAGGCCTATGCCCAATGGCAGAAAATGGTGGGGCCCAACTGGGCTCACCTGGAGATTCCGCCCATCGATTTTCAAGACATCCATTATTATGCGGCTCCCAAGCAGAAGGATCGTCCCAAGAGCCTGGACGAGGTGGATCCAAAACTGCTGGAGACCTTCGACAGGCTCGGTGTGCCGCTGCATGAACGCGAGCGCCTGGCCGGCGTGGCGGTTGATGCGGTGTTCGACTCTGTTTCGGTTGGCACCACCTTTCAGAAAGAGCTGGCCGAAGCCGGCGTGATTTTCTGCAGCTTTTCCGAGGCGGTGCAAAAGCACCCGGACCTGGTGCGCGAATACCTGGGCACCGTGGTGCCGTACACCGACAATTATTTTGCCGCGCTCAATTCGGCCGTGTTCACCGATGGCTCGTTTGTCTATATTCCCAAAGACACGCGCTGCCCCATGGAACTGTCGACGTATTTCCGCATCAACGCCCGCGATACCGGGCAGTTTGAGCGAACGCTGATTGTTGCCGAACCCGGCAGCAACGTCAGCTACCTGGAGGGCTGCACGGCCCCCATGCGCGACGAGAACCAGCTGCATGCCGCGGTGGTCGAGTTGGTGGCGCTGGACAGGGCGCGCATCAAGTATTCCACCGTGCAAAACTGGTACCCCGGTGATGAAAACGGCGTCGGCGGCATTTACAACTTCGTGACCAAGCGCGGCGACTGCCGCGGCGATGATTCGCGCATCATCTGGACCCAGGTTGAAACCGGTTCGGCCATTACCTGGAAATACCCGTCGTGCATCCTGCGCGGTGACCGCTCGGCCGGTGAGTTCTACTCCGTGGCGCTTACCCGGGCACGCCAGCAGGCCGATACCGGCACCAAGATGATTCACGTGGGCAAGGACACGACCAGCAAGATCATTTCCAAGGGCATTTCGGCCGGCCGCGCCCAGAACAGCTACCGTGGCCTGGTGCGCATTGCCAACCGCGCAGACAATGCGCGCAACTATACCGAGTGCGACTCATTGCTGATTGGCAAGGAATGCGGCGCGCACACCTTCCCGTACATTGAGTCATTCAATTCAACGGCCAAGGTGGAGCACGAGGCCACCACTTCGCGCATTGGTGAAGACCAGCTGTTCTACTGCCGGGCCCGCGGGCTGGACGAGGAAGAGGCCGTGGCCCTGATTGTCGACGGCTACTGCAAGGAAGTCTTCCGCGAGCTGCCCATGGAATTTGCGGTTGAGGCCAAGGCGCTGCTGGAAATCTCGCTCGAGGGCGCGGTGGGCTGACGGGCGACTGGCCGCTTTAATTACACGCATTAAAGCCAATGGTCGGCGGCTTCACGCTGCCGGCCATATTGAACGAATCAAACTGAAAACGGACGCTTAATCCAATGCTGGAAATCAAGAATCTTCACGTCAATGTCGACGGCAACGAAATCCTCAAGGGCCTTGACCTGAAAATAGGGGCCGGCGAAATGCACGCCATCATGGGCCCCAACGGCTCGGGAAAATCAACGCTGGGCTATGTTCTGGCCGGCCGCGAAGAATATGAAGTCACCCAGGGCAGCATCCTGTTTGAGGGCAAGGACCTTGGCGAAATGGAGCCCGAGGAGCGCGCCGCCGCCGGCCTGTTTCTGGCCTTTCAGTATCCGGTGGAAATCCCGGGCGTCAACAACGCCTATTTCCTGCGCGCCGCGCTCAATTCGCAGCGCAAGCTGCGCGGTGAGCCCGAAATCGACTCGGTCACGTTCCTCAAGGGCCTGCGCCAAACCCTGACTGAACTGGGCATGGATCATGCCCTGCTCAAGCGGGCCGTCAACGAAGGCTTTTCGGGTGGTGAAAAGAAGCGCAACGAAATTGTTCAGCTGGCCGTGCTGCAGCCCAGGCTGGCCGTTCTGGATGAAACCGACTCCGGGCTGGACATTGACGCGCTGAAAATCGTTTCCGACGGCATCAATCGCCAGCGCAATCCCGAGCGCTCGTTTGTGGTCATTACCCACTATCAGCGCCTGCTCGAATATCTGACGCCCGACCACGTTCATGTCCTTTCGGACGGTCGCATTGTCGAGTCGGGCGGCCCCGAGCTGGCCCGCAAGCTTGAAGCCCACGGCTATGCGCACTTTCAGGCCGAGCCGGCCGAAGGAGCGGTCAGCCATGAGTGAACTGGCTCTCAAGCTCAGCCCCGAGGAGCTGCTGCAGGTTGATGAGTTTGGCGAGCTGCGCCAGCGTGCCCGGCGCGCGCTGATGCAGCACGGTTTCCCCGACCTTAAAACGGAAGAGTGGAAGTACACCTCGCTCAGGGTTTTGCAGCAGCGTGAATTTCAGGCCGCTTCAGCCAGTGCCTCGCAGCTGCCCGGGTTGCCTTTTGATGCCTGTGTGCTGCATTTCGACAATGGCGTTCTTGACCCTGACTCCGTTGAGCTGATTGATGGCATTGCCCTGGAGCCGGCCGGCCCCGACGATCTTGGCGATGTTTCCTATGGCGGGCGGGAAGATGCCTTTGCATGGCTGAATCTGGCCAACTTTTCACAAGCCTGGAAGCTGCGCATCAGCGGTGAACCGTCCCGTCCACTGGTGCTGGCCTTTTCCAGCGCCGATGACTTTTCCGCAGCGGTTCATCCCCGCCTGCTCATCGAACTGGCCGATAACGCACGCGCCACCATTGTCGAGATTCATTCAGGCAACGGAGAAGGCATGACCAACAGCGTCGCCAACATGAAGCTGGGGCAGGGCGCCGGTCTGAGCCATGTCTTTCGCTGCTCGGACCACCAGGCCATTCGCGTTGGCCGCACCCGCGTTGACGTCGGCCGGGACGCCGAATACAGGGCTTATATTCTCGATTCGGGTGCGCGCCTTGGCCGCCAGGACCTGCAGGTGTTTTTGAACGCCGCCGGCGCCCAGACCGAGCTTGACGGCACCGTGCTGCTTGACACCCGGCAGCATGTTGACTACCACACCGCAGTGGATCACTGCACGGGCCACACGGAAAGCCGCGAGATGTTTCGCTACCTGGCCGATGGCGCCGGTGTGGGCGTGTTCAACGGTCGCATTCATATTCATGAAGACGCCGATGACAGCCATTCGGACATGAGCATTGCCAGCCTGCTGCTGGGCCCCATGGCGCGCATCAACGCCAAGCCGGAACTTGAAATCTATTCCGAAGAGGTCACCGCCGGCCATGGCGCGACCATCGGCCAGCTGGACGAAGATGCGCTGTTTTATCTGCGCTCGCGCGGAATGACCGACGAGGACGCCAATGCCTTGCTCAAATACGGCTTTGCCTCTGCGCCGCTGGAAAACATGGCCGATGAGGCCGTGCGCAAATGGCTGCTCGACGAGCTGCGCCAGGCGCTGTAACACGCTTTTCGCATACCGCAACAACACAGGTGCCGCAAAACCATGAAACTGGCCGAGAAAAAGACCGGACTGCTGTTTGACGCTGGCGCATTGCGTGAACAGTTTCCCGTGCTTTCACGCACGGTGCACGACAAGCCGCTGGTGTACTTCGACAACGCCGCAACCGCCCAGCGGCCGCTGAGAGTCATCGAGGCCATGGACGCCTACTATCGGCACTATAACGCCAACGTTCATCGCGGCGTTCATCAGCTGTCGGTTGAGGCATCGGAGGCATTTGAAAATGCGCGCGAGGCGGTCAGGGCGCTGCTCAACGCCGCCTCCACGCGCGAAATAGTCTACACGCGCGGCACCACTGAGGCCATCAACCTGGTGGCCCAGTCCTACCTGCGCCCCCGCCTTGAGCCCGGCGACGAGATTCTGATCACGCACATGGAGCATCACGCCAATATTGTTCCCTGGCAGCTGCTCTGCCGCCAGACCGGTGCAGTGCTCAAGGTTGCGCCCATCAACCGCCGCGGCGAGCTGCTGGTCGATGAACTGGAAGCCATGATCAGCGAGCGCACCAGGCTCATCGGCATGGTGCACGTGTCCAACGCGCTGGGCACCATCAATCCGGTTGAGAAGGTTTGCAGGCTGGCCAAAAGCCATGATGTGCCGGTGCTGGTCGACGGCGCCCAGGCCACGCCGCATATGGCGGTGGATGTCCAGGCGCTGGGCTGCGACTTTTACTGCATTTCGGCCCACAAGATGTACGGGCCCACCGGCATTGGCGCCCTGTGGGCCAAAGAGGCCGTTCTCGAGGACATGCCGCCCTGGCAGGGCGGCGGCGAGATGATCAACCGGGTCAGTTTTGACCAGACCACATTCAACGACCTGCCGCACAAGTTCGAGGCCGGCACCCCCAATATTTCTGGCGCCATAGGCTTTGGCGAGGCGGCCCGATTCATTGCCGGAGCCGACCTTGAAGCCATGGCCAGGCACGAACAGGCACTGCTGGATTACGCCACCGAAAAAATGCAGGCCATCGACGGGCTGACCATCATTGGCACCGCCCGCCACAAGGGCCCGGTCATTTCCTTTACCTTCGACAATGCCCACCCCAATGACATCGGTACCATTGTCGATCACTATGGCGTGGCCATTCGCACCGGCCACCACTGCGCCATGCCGGTCATGCAGTTTTTCGACGTGCCGGCCACGGCACGCGCCTCGTTTGCGCCCTACAACCTAAAAAGCGAGGTTGATGTGTTTATCGACGCGCTGGAGAGGGCCCGCAGCATGCTGGCCTGACCTGCCGCGGCGCCGGGCGAAAGATGGTGTAGAATTCCGGCCCATGGCGCTGCAGGACCTTTATCAGCAGATCATTCTTGAGCACAACCGGCAGCCGCGTCATTTCGGCCGCCTGGCCGGGGCCACGCACAGCGCGCGTGGCCAGGACGCCCTGTGCGGCGACGATATTCTGGTAGAGCTCAGGGTCTGTGGGGGCACCATAGAAGCGGCGGGCTTTTCCGGCGAGGCCTGCGCCATTACCACGGCCAGCGCGTCCATGCTGAGCGACTGGCTGGGCGGGCGCAGCATCGAAGACTTCACCAGCGCATTTGCCACATTCAGGCAGCTGCTGTCCGGCGCCAGCGTCGGCGACAGCGGGGATCTGGGAGAAATCAACGCCCTGCGGGCCGTCAGCGATTATCCGGCGCGGGTGCGCAACGCGCTGCTGCCCTGGCGCGCCGTGCACCAGGCTTTGTCCGGGCAATCCTGAGTTTGGAAGAGAAAAAAACCCGCAGCCGAAGCTGCGGGAGATTTGCGTTGTTGTTATGAAAGGCGCCGTGCAGGGCAATCCGTCGGGCGCTCGTTGTTGTTTGTTCAGCCGGCTTCCGGTGCGCCACCCTGGGGCGGTTCATCCGAGACGGGGGCAGCTGTGCCCTTGTCGCGATCCCATTCCAGCGCCTTGTCCTTGAATTTGCCGAATTTTTTCGACACCTTGTTGAGGCGCGCGTCCCATTCGGGGTTGGGCTCCTGGCCTTCGGTAACCTTGAAAAAGACCTGCATCAGGGCCGTCATGCCTATGGGCTCGATCACGGCCTGCTTGATGCCCCAGGCCAGCACCAGCGCAATGATGAGCGTGAGCATGCCGCCCACGCTGGGGAACAGCGACACCAGGCCAAAGACGGGCACCAGAATAACGATGAACACCGCAATGGTCATGGCCCAGATAAAGAAGGCCAGCCAGAAGGCGTTCTTGAGAAAAGTCTTGTAGTTCTGGGCGTAGAGAATCAGGGCCGTCTGGCTTGAGCGCCACGGATTTTCGGAGCGCGTGTGCATGTTGTAGGCCAGGATCACCTCGTCCAGATAGGTCAGCGACAGATTGACAATGGTGTTGATGAACTTGGCCAGCCCCTCGATGCCGGGAATGGGCAAAAAAGAGGTGACGGTGAAAAACGCCCGGTTGAAGGCGCGCAGCACGGCCTTGATGAGCTGGTCAATGCCGAACAGCACCGATGACTCGGCAAAGCGTTCGCGGACAATGCCCTGGGCGTAGTCGATCTGCCCCTTGCCGCCGGGCAGCTCCTTGCCTTCCAGCAGCTCGACGAGCACGGCAATATGACCGGCCTTGACCAGGTAAAGCAGGTATTCGCGCAGGAAAAACACGATGGTGCCAACCAGGCCAAACCCGACAACGCCGCCAACCAGGCTGAATACTTCGGGGTTGTTGCCGATTTTGCCCAACACATAGCCCGAGCCTGCGCCGACGACCACGGCCAGCAGGTAGGCGAGCGTGATCCCGAAATAAATCAGGAAGCGGAAAATAAGAAATGGCAGGGTGCGCATCATCAGGCTGAGCACTTCGCCAATCTTGAAGTCTTTCATATGTGATTCCCTGTTGTCGGATCAAATGAAGCGTGTTCTGGGTTTACTAACGAAACCCGCAGCAAAAACCTGTCATTTGTCCGTTCACTGCCCGGTTTTGTCCGGTTTGCGGCCCTCGCCGAAAAAGCTACAGGTTTCTTATGTCCAGAAACGTGCCCGAATCATGCTTTTCCGCCAGCTCATCCAGCCTGTCAAGAATATTTTCCGCTGCCTGTCTGGGGCCGGGCATGTTGTCGGTTCCGCGCGCGTCCCTGAGTCTTTGTACCGAGGGAAACTCTGCGCTGTCGACCTCGCTGCAAAGGTACTCCTGCATGTCGGTGTCCACCAGCCCCGGCGCCAGGCTGAGAAAGTGCGTATTGGGCATTTCCTCGGCATACAGGGTGATCAGATTGTTGAGCGCCGCCTTGGACAGCGAGTAGCCGCCCCAGCCGTAGTTCATGTTGACCGCCGCGCCCGAGGAGATGGCCACCACCCGTCCGACGGGCAGCATTTGCTCAATCAGCCAGTCCAGGATGATCTTGTTGGCCCATACGTTGACGCGCATGATGTGCTCCAGGTCATGCACCACGGTGGTCGAGATTTCCTGGATGCGGCCGAGCATGCCGGCGTTGAGTATGACCAGATCAAGCCGCTGGCAGTCTGACAGCAGCCGCTCCAGCCCCTCTTCAAGTTCGTTGAGGTTGCCCAGATCCTGCCGACGATCGCGCAGGCCGTCCTGGCTGTCGTCAGCCAGCGGGCAGCCGCGCCGGCTCATGCCCCATATGATGGCGTTGCGCTCGAGCAGGACTTCGGTAAAGCCCAGACCCAGGCCGCCGCTGTTGCCGGTTATCAGTACATTCATTGCTTTGACTCGTGCCTCCCTAGGGTGTTTTCGAAAAGATTCAGGATACGCCAATATTCATCGCGCCAGCTGTCGGCCCGGGTAAACCCGTGCGCTTCCATGGGATAGGACGCCAGCTCCCAGTGATTTTTTTCAAGCTCGATAAGGCGCTGAGCCAGCCGCACTGAATCCTGGTAAAAAACGTTGTCGTCCAGCATGCCGTGCGCAACAAGCAGATGGCCTTCAAGGCCGTCGGCAAATTCGATGGGCGAACTGCGCTCGTAGGCAAGGGGATCGACATCGGGCGTGTTGAGAATATTGGCCGTATAGGGATGATTGTAGTGGTTCCAGTCGGTGACCGGGCGCAGGGCCGCGCCGGCGGTGAAAACATCGGGCGCCCTGAACAGCGCCATCAGCGCCATGAAGCCGCCGTAGGAGCCGCCGTAAACGCCCGCGCGGCCGGGGTCGGCGTTGTGTTCCTCAACCAGCCAGTTTACGCCGTCAATCAGATCCTGCAGCTCGGGTTCGCCCATGTGGCGGTAAATGGCGGTGCGCCAGTCGCGGCCGTAGCCGGCGCTGGCGCGAAAGTCCATGTCGAGCACGTGGTAGCCGCGTTCGGTGAGCAGGTTGTGGAACATCTGCTCGCGAAAATAATTGGGGTAGCGCAGCCAGGTGTTCTGCAGATAGCCGGCGCCGTGCACAAACAGCACCACGGGGTGTTTTTCGCCCCCATGAGGCGGAGCGCTGCGGGCCGGATAGAATTTTGACCAGACCGGTTCATTCACCTTGCTCGACGGCACGGCAACGATCTCGGGCAGCTGCCATTCAATGGCGGCAAATTCCTCGCTGCGGGTGTCGGTCAGCGGCTCAATTTCGCCCCTGTCGAGTTCGACCACTCCGAGCTGCGGCGGCAGATAGGCCTGTGAATAGCGCACCAGCACCCGGTTGTCGTCAGCGGGGTTGGCAACAAAGGATTCAACACCCCGATGGCGGGTGATACGCTCCAGCGTGTCGCTGTCCAGATCAAGGCGGTAGAGGTCAAATTCCCCGGGGTGTGAGCGGTTGGCCAGCATCAGCACCGACCGGCCGTCAGCGCTGACCACCGGGTCGTAAATTTCAAATTTTCCGCGGGTGCGCGGCTTTGCCTTGCCGGAGGCGGCATCAACAGTGTAAAAATGGCTGTAGCCCGATTCCTCCGACAGCAGCCACAGGGTTGTGCTGTCGGGCAGCCAGCCAAACTCATTGAAAGCCCAGTTGATCCAGGCCTGGTCGGTGAGCCGGTGGCGCGGATTCAGCGCCGGGTTGTCGGCTTCGGTGTCGATGACGGCCAGCCAGCGGTCCTTGTTGTCAATGGCGTAAAGTTGCACGGCGGCGAGCTGCCCGTCGGCGTGCCATTCGATTTGTCTGATCGACACATCACGCAGCGCATCGTCAGCCAGGGGATCGAGGCCCTGCTCCTTTTTCAGGTCGGTCAGCGGGTCGTCTGCGATGCCGGGCAGGGGGCTGAAATCCAGCTCATGCTTTTCGCGGTTGTGCAGGTCCAGCAACCACAGCTGCTGGGGGGACGGAATGTCGCGCCCGACGCGGGTGCGGACATCTTCCACGTCAACGTAACCGGATTCGGTGACATAGTGCGGCATACGGCCGCCGGCACCTGCACTGCTGCCGGCCGCCTGCACTACAACCAGCAGCCAGCGCCCATTGGGTGACAGGCTGGAATGAACCGGCTCCATGGCATCACCCAAATACCAGGGCGCTGGGGCCAGAGTCGGGTTGTCCGCCGCCGCGCGCTCATTCTCTGCAGCCTTTTCCAGTCTGGCAGTCCGCCGGTCGGCCAGACTGTCAAACAGCCGCAGCTGCATTTTGGCCAGCGCATCCTCGTCGTCTTCGACGGGAGATTTTTCAAAGCGCAGGTCGGCGGCCGGCCACGCCAGCCTGTCGTCCAGGTCGTAGATCCACCATGCCTGGTTGCGGCTGAAGACAATGCGGCGGCCGTCGGGGCTGAAGGCGGGTTGCGCATCATGGCCGCTGCTGCGGGTCAGCTGCAGCGCGTGGTCATCATCGGGCAAGCGCACAAACAGGTTTCCGTCACGCACAAACGCATGGCGCCGGGTGGCCGGGTGAAACACCGGGCTGGCGCCATCGACTTGCGCCAGGTCTGCGTGGTTCAGCACCCTGTCCTCACCGCTGGCCGGGTCAATGCGGTGAGTGTCGTACAGTTCGCTGTCGCGACGCTGCACGGTGTAATAGGCCGCCGAACCGTCAAGCTGCCACCACGCCCGCTGTACCGGTGGGCCTATCCACTGCGGGTCGGCCATGATCTGTTTCAGATCCGGGGTTTGAGCAAGCGCCATGCCCGATGCAATCAGGCCCAGCGCAGCAAAAAAGAGTGCTTTTGCAGTTGAATTCATGCTGTTGTTTGTTGTGGTCGAAAGTCCTGATTCTAACCCCGCAAGCAATCGCCTTCGTGCCGCGCTTTTTGCGTGTTCGTGCGCCACCGCCGGCCAGCCTCAAGAAAGGCCATTCTGTATCCACAAAGCGGGCGCTTTGCTTGATTGGTTTCACGTGTTGACTTTATTTTCGTGTTGTATTAATGTTTCTGTCAACAGTTCACAGTGCGCCGATTTGATGTCAGCTTGCGGGCGCCTTAAAAATTCAGCTAAAGAGGCCCAGGGCCCGCTTTAGCTTTTATCAGAGCTGACGCGGGTTTTTTTATTGCCTGCATTCGCCTGGCTGAAGCTGCGGGGCGAAACACAAGTACCGCAAGAACCAGAGCGGCTTACAAGGGCTGAGGAATGAACCACTGCAGTTTGCAAATGAACACGCAACCGACTTTTCCGCCGCCGGCGGAAAAGTGCGTGTTCGTGCGCCAAAAAGCTGCGCTGGCCCGGCCGCTGTTCAAACAAATGGTTGAGGCAGCAAGTCTTTATGCTGCCTGGCTGGTCGACAGCCTGTTTTTGCTGTCCGTCCCGGCCGTTAAAAACATTGAAGCTCGCTTGCGCCATCAGCGTGAGGCGATGCTGCTGCATTCAAGCAGCCCGTCCTGCCGTTTCCTGCCGTCTCCCGGCCATTGTCAGGACGCATCAATGTTGAACCCCTGTGCCTGTATGCGTGCAGCCTGTTGTTGCTGTACGGCAGGTACAGGGGTCATGCCAAATTCTGCGTAATACCGTCGGCGCCCGTCAGGGGCGCAGGCGAGCAGACAGTTCCAAAACCAACCATTTGAGAGTGAGCCATCACCATGTCTCGGAAGCACTGCTCCGGGTGGAGCAAAAATCCTGAAAAGCGTCGCCGCGATTTGAGCCCGTTACAAAACGGGGCATTCCGTCAAGTCCGCCAGGTGCTTTTGACAAACGAAGTCCATGTCCTTCTTGTTTGCGGGCCGTACTCGGCAGCGCATGGGCCCGCTCTCTGAATGGCTGAAAAAATCATTTCCAAAAACCAATGAAAAAGCAGGTAATAAAAATGAAAAATCTGAAGTTGTCCTATATCGGTATTGCAGGCATTGCGGCTCTGTTGCTCATTGCCGGATGCACTTCCAAAGACGTCCCGGACGATGCCCCCAAAAGGATCCGTCTGGACTATGCGTACTATTCACCGCCAAGCCTGGTGCTAAGGGAATTTGGCTGGCTGGAAGAGGAGTTCGAGAACGATGGCATCAGGATCGAGTGGGCACTGAGCCAGGGAAGCAACAAGGCGCTGGAGTTTTTAAACAGCAACAGCGTTGATTTCGGTTCTTCAGCCGGCGCAGCCGCCCTGATATCCAAGGCCAACGGCGCGCCCATAAAAAATGTTTACATTTATTCAAAGCCCGAGTGGACAGCGCTGGTTACAGGCGAGGATTCAGACGTCAGGGAAATCGCCGATCTGAGAGGCAGGAAGGTTGCCGCAACCCTGGGCACCGACCCGTATATTTTTCTGCTGCGTGCCCTGAGCGCCGAAGGCGTTCCGGCCAATGAGGTGGAGGTGGTCAACCTGCAGCACGGCGACGGGGCGTCATCGCTGACAACCGGCGCGGTGGATGCCTGGGCAGGCCTGGACCCTCACATGGCGCGGCTGGAGCTGGAAACGGGCGCCCTGCTGTTCTATCGCAATCCCGACTTCAATACCTACGGATTTCTCAACGTCAGGGAAGACTTTGCGGAGAAGTATCCCGAGCACGTCAAACGGGTCATAAAGGCCTATGAAAAAGCCCGCAAGTGGTCGATAGAAAACCCGGAGGAGGCCGCCGCAATTCTGGCCAGGGAGGCAAGAATCCAGGAAGACGTTGCCTTCATTCAGATGGAAAGAAATGATTTTTCACAGGCTGTTCCGGGCCGCGTACAGCACGATGCCCTGCTGGAGGCGGGAAGAATATTGCAGGCGGCGGGCGTGATCAGAGCCGAACTTGATCTTGGGCAAATTGTTGAAAGCCTGATTGAGCCGTCCTTTGCGAAAGACGTCGTCGTCACGGCAGCTCAGGAGGCGGGAAATGGCTGAGCGGGCACAAAATCTGGGCGTTGCATTCAAGAACAGGCGAACGGCGCGCCCCGGCAGGGCGCGCCTGTGGCGGGCCGGGGCATGGAACCCACTGCTGCTGGGAAGCCTGCTGCCAATTGCGCTCATCATTCTGTGGGAAACATTGAGCCGACTGGGCGTTTTCCCGGCCTATCAGCTGCCGGCGCCCCTGGCGATACTGACAACCATCAAGAGCATGGGGCAGGACGGAACGCTGTGGACGCATGTGGGAATTACAACCTACAGGGTGTTTGCCGGGTTTTTGCTGGGCACGGCAGCGGCAGTTGTTTTGGGGTCGGTTGTTGGTTTCTACCGGTTTTCGGAGCGGCTTTTTGACCCGCTGATACAGGCCTTTCGTTCAATTCCATCGCTGGCCTGGGTGCCCATGTTCATCCTGTGGATGGGGATTGGCGAGGCATCAAAAGTGACAATGATTGCCGTGGGCGTCTTCTTTCCCGTCTATCTGAATATCGTCAGCGGCATATCGGGCGTGGACAGAAAGCTGATTGAAGTCGGAAAGATGTATGGGCTGAATACCGCGCAGCTGATTGTCAGGGTCATATTGCCGGCCTCGCTGCCGTCGTTTCTGGTCGGGCTGCGGAGTGGCTTGGGCCTTGGCTGGATGTTTGTGGTTGCAGCCGAGCTGATGGGCGCCAGTCAGGGGCTGGGCTATCTGCTGGTGCTTGGGCAAAACACGCTGTCTCCGGAAACCATCATTGCAAGCATTGTCCTGTTTGCAATCGTTGGCAAGCTGACTGACTGGGTGTTGAAGGCGATCGAGGCCAGGGCGCTGCATTGGCAGGATCGAATTGGAAAAACCTGAAAGAGGTGTTGTGGCATGGGTCTGGAATTAAGAAACGTGGGTCGGACATTTGACGGCAAGGCCGCCGTAAAAAATGTGTCATTCAAGGCAAGGCAGGGTGAGGTTATCGGTCTGCTCGGAACGAGCGGATGCGGAAAAAGCACATTGCTGCGCGCCCTGTCCGGCCTTGACGGCGCTTATGAAGGCGACATTTTCATCAATGGGCAGCCGGCGAATGGCATTGGAGGCACGACAGGGTTCATCTTTCAGGAGCCGCGCCTGCTGCCGTGGAAAACGGTTTTGGACAATGTCATTTTCGGGCTCAAGGGCGACAGGAAGGCGCAGCGCGCCCTGGGAAGAAAATACCTGGAAAGCGTTGGGCTCAAGGGCAGTGAGCATCTTTATCCCAAGCAGCTTTCCGGCGGCATGGCGCAGCGGGTGGCCATTGCCCGTGCGCTTGTAACCTCGCCCAGAATCCTGCTGCTGGACGAGCCGTTCAGCGCGCTTGATGCATTCACAAAAATGCAGCTGCAGGATCTGCTGCTTGATGTTTGGGAAGCCCATCAAACAACCATTGTGCTGGTTACCCATGACATTGACGAGGCGACTTATTTGTGCGACCGGGTCATTGTTCTTCGCGGACAGCCGGGGAGGGTGGAAGAAGACTTGACGATTGGTGAGCAGCGCCCGCGCTCGCGTGGAAGCAAGGCGCTGGCCCAGCTGAAAGCAACGATTTTAAACAGTCTTGACTTGACGAATTGAAGATGAAAGTCAGCGAGCAAGGAGTAAACATTGACATGTCGGCAGCGGAAAAAAGAATACTTGAACCGGTTGAAGGGCATTACAACCTGACGAGCTACGAAGCGGCCAGAAGCTCATTTTCATGGGATGTTGAGACACAGGATCTCCATTTCAGAAAAACGGGCCAGGTCAACGCCGCTTATGAAGCGATTGACCGCCACGTGGACGAAGGACATGGTGAAAAAACAGCGCTGCACTACATGCGCGGCTCATTCAGACAGGCGCTGTCGTTTCAGGAGGTCAGAAAAAAGACCGATCACTACGCCCGTGTATTAAAAGAGTCCGGCGTTGAAAAGGGCGACCGGGTTGCTGTTTTTCTGCCGAAAACACCCGGGTGCTACATCGCAATTCTGTCTGTCATCAAGGTTGGCGCAATCGCTGTTCCCCTGTTTGAGGCATTTATGGAGGACGCGGTCAAGGATCGTCTCAATGACTGTCGCGCGACGGTGCTTGTTTCAGATGACGAGCTTCTGCAGCGCGTGCCGCAGGAAAAAATTCCTTCCCTGCAAACCATTCTCAGGGTTGAGGATATCGAAGGCCGTGATTTTGACGGACCGCCTGAATCACCTCTGGTGGAGTGGGTTGATCTGGATGACGGGCTGATTATCCACTATACAAGCGGGTCAACAGGCAAGCCGAAAGGGGTGCTTCTGGCTCATCGCTGCGTCATCCATCATTACGTCACCGGCAAGTGGGTGCTCGACGTCAGGGATGACGATGTTTACTGGTGCACCTCCCACCCGGGGTGGGTCACCGGAAGCGTGTATGGCCTGTTTGCTCCGTGGCTCAACCGGGCAACCATTGTTGTCCAGGGCGACCGTTTTGACGCTGAAAGCTGGTTCAGGGCAATTGACGAGCTGAAGGTGACGGTGATGTACAGCGCGCCGACGGCCTTTCGCATGCTCTTGTCGCATGAAGCGCTGCTCGAAAAACATGATCTGTCGTCCTTGCGCCACGTGCTCAGCGTCGGCGAACCGCTGAATCCCGAAGTGATTTACTGGGCCTGGGAAAAGCTTGGACTGCGCATACACGACACCTGGTGGATGACGGAAACAGGGGGCCATCTGATTGTCAATTTGCCGTCGGAAAACATCAAGCCGGGCTCCATGGGCCGTCCTTTTCCGGGCATTACGGCTGGAATTCTGGATGAAAACGGGCATGAAGTTCCAAGAGGCACGGTGGGACAGCTGGCCATTAAGGTTCCATGGCCGGGGCTGATGAAGGAGATTTGGGGCAGCAAAGAACGCTTTGACGCCTATTTCAAATACGAAGGCTGGTACCTGTCTGGCGATCTCGCCTACCAGGATGATGAGGGCTATGTGTTTTTTCAAAGCCGTGACGACGATGTCATCAACTCGTCCGGTGAAAGGGTTGGCCCTTTTGAAATTGAAAGCAAGCTGATTGAGCACCCGGCGGTGGCCGAGGCGGGCGTTATTGGCAAGCCGGACGCTGTTCGGGGCGAGGTCGTCAAGGCGTTTGTCACCCTGAGGAATGGCTATCGGGAATCGGAAGAGCTGCTGGAGGACATTCGCCTGTTCGTGCGCAATCAATTGGCGGCGCATTCGGCGCCCAGAGAGATTGAAGTGCTGGCCGAACTGCCAAAAACGGTTTTAAGCGGAAAGATACTGCGCCGCGAACTGAAGCAGCTGGAAATTGATCGCTTGAACAATCAGACAGGACAGGCAAAAACCGCCTGAATGGAGGACAACATCATGACTATAGCCAAGGCAAACAAAAGAGAGCTGGGCGGAATTCATGCAATTCCGGAGCTGGCGCCGCAGTGGAAAAAATTGAATCTGGCCGAAATATTAAAAAGAAATGCGGCGTTTGTATCGATCAGCCAAAACAAGTGCCTGTACGAAAAGGAAGGCGGGCTTGGCCACGAGAATCATCGCTCTCGCGGGAGCCTGCCCGCAACGATCAGGGTTCTGGAAGAGGCGCGCAAGGCCGACAATTTCGTTTCTTTCAACTGGATAGGCTACAACATTTACCGGGGCGATTATCCCAAGAGCACGTTCGACCAGGTTCAGTATGAAACCTGGGTGGAAGGCCTGGAGGCCACGCCCGAAAAAATAGCCTGGGACAACGAGCTGGTTGATGAATTGAAAGAGCGGGTTGAGCCCGGGGATTTGCAGTTCAGGGAATGCGCCCTGCAAACCGCTTTTGTGGGAACGGAACTGCCGCTTGAGCTGGCCAGAAAACGCGTCGAAGTCATTGTGTTTACCGGCGTTCATCTCGACTGGTGCATCGAAGGCAATGTTCGCCTGGCCAGGGACAACGGCTACCTGCCGATTGTCATTGGTGATGCAACGGGTTGTGAGAAGCCCGAACAGGAAGCGGCAGCCATGGACCGGATAAACAATATCTTTGCTCCGGTGATTTCATCGGACGATTTTGTGAGGCTGCTCAATGCGCCGGTTCAGCCCGCAAGGAAGCGGGCATGAAAGGCTGCAGCAAACCAGCCGCAAGCATGAGCAAGAGGATCGTGCCGCTGTTTGATCAGGCCGTCGCGTCTTTGGCGGCCGGGCAATATGCTGCCCGGCTGTTCAGCGGGTCTTTTTCGCTGCCCGCTTCAGCCGCTGAAAGAATTAAAGGGCGTTTCCGCCGCCTGCGCGCAGCGGCCCTGCTGCGTGCTGGCGGCACGTCCTGCCGCTCTTTGTCGTCTTCCGGCCATTGCCGGAACGCACCAATGTCGAGCCCCTGTGCCTGTATGCGTGCAGCCTGTTGTTGCTGCGCGGCGGGCACAGGGGGCACGCCAAACTCTGCGTAACACTGTCGGCGCCAATCACCGGCGCAGGCAGGCAGATATTCCCAAAACCAACCAAAGTCAAGTGAGGTATTACCATGTCTCAGCAGTATTATCCCGAGTGGAGCGACAAGTTTGAAAAGCGTCGCCGTGATCTGGCCCCGGCTCAGCTCGAGGCCTTCTGGAATTTCAGCAAGGCGGCCTTTGCCGAGGGCGCGCTGCCGGCGGTTACCAAGCAGCTGGTGGCTGTGGCGGTGGCCCATGCCACGCAGTGCCCGTATTGCATCAATATTCATACCAAGGAGGCGCTCAAGGCCGGTGCCACCGAAGAGCAAATCCTCGAGGCCATCTGGGTGACCGCCGAAATGCGTGCAGGCGCAGCCTACGCGCATTCGACCCTGGCCATAGACGCCATCAACCAGGCCAAGGCTGAAAACAAGGCCGCCTGAAATTTTGCGGCGGGGTGTCGCCAGTCGGCGCTCCGCCGCTTTCGAATACTCGAGGAGTTCATCATGGATCTTGAATTGAAAAACAGGCTTGCCTTTGTTTCAGGCTCATCGGCCGGCATAGGCTTTGCAACCGCGCGAGCCCTGGCCCGCGAAGGGGCCGAGGTGGTCATCAACGGCCGCAATGCACGCCGGCTGGAAGACGCCGTCAAAAGGCTCAGGGACGAGCTGCCCGGTGCCCGGATCAGCGGCGTGGCGGCCGATCTGGCCACGGCAGAAGGCGTGAAAAAGGTTACCCGCACCATCCCGCATGTGGATGTGCTGGTCAACAACCTTGGCATCTATGCCGCCGGCGATGTTACCCGGGTGGCCGATTCTGAATGGCTGCGGTTTTTTGAAACCAACGTGCTGTCGGGCGTGCGCCTGGCGCGCGAGTGGCTGGACAGCATGAAGCAGAACAACTGGGGGCGCATTGTGTTCATCTCCAGCGGCCTGGCCATCAATCTGCCCATAGACATGACCCACTATGGCGTGACCAAGGTGGCCCAGCTGGCGGTGGTGCGCGGGCTGACCGAAGCGGTGGCTGGCACCGGCATTACCGTCAATTCGGTGCTGCCCGGGCTGACGGCCACCGAAGGCGTGCAGGATTTTGTCGGAGCCCTGCTTGAAGAGAACGGCGGCACCGTCGAGGAGCTGCAGGCGGCCGTGTTTGGGACCGATCGCCCCACGTCGCTGCTGCGTCGCTTCATCGAGCCCGATGAAATCGGCCATCTGGTTGCCTACCTGGCCAGCCCGCTGGCGGCGGCCATCAACGGGGCGGCCATTCCGGTCAACGGTGGCGCGGTGCACCGCCCCATTGCCGCCTGACCGGCTTTGGGCCCGGAGCGATCGGCAAAGCTGCGCGCCACCGGCGCGCGGTGCTTCCGGCATAATGAGCGGCTGATCCCCTGTCCGCCCACCCATGTCTGACCAGCTGCTGTTTCATCTTATCGACCTGGCCGGTACCTTTGCCTTTGCGATCAGCGGGGCGCTGGCCGCGCAGCGCAAGAACCTTGATCTGTTCGGTATTTTGGCCATGGCTTATGTCACCGCCTGCGGCGGCGGCATCATGCGCGATGTGCTCATAGGCGATATCCCGCCGGCCGGCCTGATGGAATGGCGCTATCTGGTCACGGCCATGATTGCGGCAGTGATTACCATTGTGGCTTTCAGGCAGGTGGAAAAGCTGACCAATCCGGTGCGCCTGTTTGATGCCATGGGCCTGGCGCTGTTTGCCGTCTACGGGGCGCACAAGGCGCTTGTTTTTGGACACAATGCCGAGGTGGCCGTGATTGTCGGCATGATTACCGCCATTGGCGGCGGCATGCTGCGCGACGTGCTTCTCAACCGCGTATCGCTGGTTCTGCAGCAGGAAGAACTGTACGCCACGGCGGCATTTTTTGCCGCCGGGCTGGCCGTGCTCGGGGAATATTTGGGCTGGCCGCCCCTGTGGCGCACCTGGCTGCCCATTGTTGCCGGCTTTCTGTTTCGCTGGATTGCCATGCGCCAAAAATGGGTGCTGCCCACCTTTGGTCGGCGCGACTAGTCCGGCTCGGTCAAATCATCATGAAGCCGGCTGGCCAGATTGCTGTAGCGCGGGCTGCGGTGTTTGACAGCGGCACTGAAAACATCGGGGTTCATTTCGAGCAGCACAAACTGCCGGCTGGCCCGGGTAATGGCGGTGTAGACAAGCTCCTTGCTCAGCACGGGCGAGAACCGGTCGGGCAGCAGCAAAATCACGCGCCGGTATTCCGAGCCCTGTGACTGGTGCACGGTGATGGCATAGCCGCCCTGGACAAAGGCTTCCAGCAGCTCGGGCAGAATCCAGCGAACGCCGTTCAGGCCGTCGTCAAAGGCCACCCGCAAGCCGTGCACGGGGTGGTCAAGCACCAGGCCCATGTCGCCGTTCATCACGCCTGGTTCGTACAGGTTTTTGGTCACCAGCAGGGGCTCGCCTTCAAAAAAAGGATGATCCGGGCGTTCCGTGGCCAGCCCCCGGCCGATGACCTGCCTTCTGATTCTTGCGTTGAGCGCCTCAACGCCGGCTGGCCCGCTGCGCAGGGGCGAGAGCAGCTGCTGGCGCTTGAGGTGGTTCAGCGCCAGCTGCGCCCAGCGGTCGATGTCTGCGCTGTCGGCCTGTTCCGCAGGGCGGTTTTGATCAATGAGTTTCAGAAGCGCGGCCAGCCCTGACGGGCCGTCAAACAACTCTGAAGCGATTTGGTCGCTGCCTGTCATGCCTCGCCGTTTGAGGCCCTGCCCGTCAAACAGGGCATTGGCCTTGTCGACGCGCTGGCTGTTGACGGCGGTGGCCAGCTCAAGAATATGCTCGGCATCGGCGGCCCGCCAGCTCTTGCGCAGCTTGACGGTGTGCTGCGACAGCAGGGGCGCGCTGTGGGCAGACGGTTTCTCGCGGATTTCACAGCCGGCCTGTTCCAGAAACGCCAGCGTGTCGGCGCTGTAGGCCACTTCATCGGCATCGCGGCACAAGTCGCCCATGATGGCCCCGGCCTCAACCGATTCCAGCTGG